>ULVD01062902.1_pt1 | contig 44237 bp, 42 predicted proteins | sample 1959101 | NCBI WGS metagenome assembly ULVD01 (sample SAMEA4835777, study PRJEB28245) | human gut metagenome | biome: gut microbiome; material: fecal sample | place: Denmark | collected 2008
AACTAAGAGACCAAGAACATAATGAAAGAATGAGAAAGCTAGATAAACAAATTCAAGAAGTAGAAAAGAAAACTCAAGAAGTAGAAAAGGAAAAACAAGAAGTAGAAAAGAAAACTCAAGAAGTAGAAAAGAAAACTCAAGAAGTAGAAAAGAAAGCTCAAGAAGTAGAAAAGGAAAAACAAGAAGTACAAAAGGAAAAACAAAAAGCACAAAAACTTATAGAAGAATATGAAGCAAAACTTAAAGAATTAAATGACAAGTAGAAATATCTCTTAATCGAGATATTTTCTTATTGTGAAAAATTCGTAAAATCATAATAACTATTATTGACATATAATATTAAATGGGTATAATTATTTTGTTAGTTACCTAACTAAAGGATGATATTATGAATGATAAAAATATAAGTTTAGAAATTAAGAAAATAGATAGTTTAATAGTAAGAAAAATAATATCTTATAATAAAAATTCTATTAATCAATTATCTCCAGCTCAAATAGTAATAATAAAATATTTAATTAAGAATAAAAATAATATTGTATATCAAAAAGATATAGAAAAAAAACTAGGACTTAGAAAGTCTACTATTTCAGGTATTCTAAGTACTATGATAAAAAATAATATTATTACAAGGACTGAGTCAGCAAATGATCTTAGAAGTAAAGAGATAAAACTTACTGATAAAGGACTTGAACTTGATAAGAAAATGAACAAGAAAGCAATAGAATTTGAAAAACTATTACAAAGTAATATTGATCCTAAAGACTTAGAAATATTTTATAAAGTGACTAATCAAATACAAAAGAATTTAGAAGGAGAAGAAAAATGTTAAAATTATTTAAAAACTTAGAGAAAAAAGACTGGCTATTTATATTTATAAGTTGTATATTTATAGTTTTACAAGTATGGTTAGAACTTAAAATACCTGATTATATGAGTAAAATAACAGAACTTGTACAGCTAAATGGAACTATAAGAGAAATATTAACTGAAGGCGCTTACATGTTAGCGTGTGCATTTCTTAGTTTGTCATCCTCAGTAGTAGTAGGTTACATTATAGCAAACTTAGCATCTAACTTTTCAAAGAATTTACGTGAAAAACTATTTAGTAAAGTACAAAGTTTCAGTATGGAAGAAATTAAAAAGTTTCAAACTAGTAGTCTTATTACTAGAACAATAAATGATATTTCTAACGTAGAAATGATGCTTACGTTTGGACTTCAAATGATAATAAAAGCACCAATAACAGCTGTATGGGCAATAGGTAAGATAATAGGAAAAAGCTTCGAATGGACAGCAATCACAGGAGGAGCAGTACTAGTACTTTTGATAACAGTTATAACTCTTATGTCTATAGTACTTCCAAGATTTAAAATAGTTCAAAAATTAATAGATAACATAAATGGACTAACAAGAGAAAATTTAAAAGGTATAAGAGTAGTGAGAGCATTTAACGCAGAGGGATACCAAGAAGAAAAATTTGAAAAAACAAATAAAAAACTTACTAATACACAACTATTCAACCAAAAAGTGATGAGTTTAATGTCACCAATAATGTACTCAATAATGAATGGTGTCTCACTAGGCATATACTTTATGGGAGCATTTCTTATAAGAGATGCACTACTTGTAGATAAAATAACACTATTTAGTAATATGGTAGTATTCAGTAGCTATGCCATGCAAGTAATCATGTCATTCTTAATGTTAGCAATGATATTTATTATGTATCCAAGAGCTTCAATATCAGCAGATAGAATTAATGAAGTACTAAATACTAAAGCTAAAATAAAAAGTGGAAAAGAAACTAAGAGTTCAGAAGTTGGTACAATAGAATTTAAAAATGTTTCATTTAAATATCCTGATTCAGAAGAATATGTACTTGAAGATATATCATTTAAAGCTTCTAAAGGAGAAACTGTTGCTATTATAGGTTCAACTGGTAGTGGAAAAAGTACTCTTATAAACTTAATACCAAGATTCTATGATGTTACTGATGGAAAAGTATTAGTTGATGGGTTAGATGTTAGAACTTATACCCTAGAGTCACTACATGATCGTTTAGGTTATGTTCCACAAAGAGCAGTTATGTTTAGTGGTTCAGTTAACTACAATGTAAGTTATGGTAAAAAAACAAACTACGAAGTAACAGAAAACAAGATTCATGAAGCAGTAAAAGTTGCACAAGCAGAAGAATTCATAGAAAAAATGCCTAAAAAATATGAGTCAGACATAGCACAAGGAGGAACAAACGTATCAGGTGGTCAAAAACAAAGACTAAGTATTGCAAGAGCTATCGCAAGAGACCCAGAAATATATATATTTGATGACTCATTTAGTGCACTTGATTATAAAACAGATTATGTTCTTAGAAAAGAATTAAAGAAATATACAAAAGATGCAACAAGTATTATAGTAGCTCAAAGAATAGGTACTATCAAAAACGCAGATAAGATTATAGTACTTGATAAAGGCAAATGCGTAGGTATTGGTACACATAAAGAATTACTTAGAAACTGTGAAGTATATAAAGAAATAGCATACTCACAACTATCAAAGGAGGAACTTGAAAATGAATAACGAAAAAGAAAATAAAACTCCAAGAAGAGGCCATGGACCAGGAGGAAGAGGAGCTTCTGAAAAACCAAAAGATTTCAAAAAAGCACTATTAAAATTAAATAAATACTTAAAACCATACATGCATCTTATAGTTATCGCAGTTATCTTATCAGCACTAAGTAGTGCTCTATCTATAATAGGTCCAAACAAAATAAAAGACTTAACAAATGAAATACAAGAAGGTCTTATAATAAATAAATCTAACATGGAATTACTTGTTAAAGACATACAAACAGATATACAAAATAATATTATGTTAGATGACAAATCTTTAAATACACTAAGTAGTGAAGACAAACAAAAATATTATGAAATACTTAGTGAAATATATACAAGTGATAATAAAGAAAAACTTATAAATGACTTACCAGAAAGTGTAAAACTTCTAATATTCAAAGATACAAGGGTAGATAATGTAATTATTACTAATAAAGATAAAGTAGAATTTGTAAATACCATGTCTAAAGTTGACTTAAATGAACCAACTAAAATATATGGAGAACTTGATAAACTTTCTAAGAATATTAATGAATTAATAAAACCGAGTATGGATATATCTAAAATTAAAAATATAGCTTTATTCTTATTATGTGTTTATTTACTAAGTGCAGTGTTTAGTTACTTTGAAAGTATTTTGATGGTAGTAGCTTCTAATAATTTTGCTAAAACACTAAGAACTAAAATATCTAAAAAAATTAATAAGTTACCACTTAAATACTTTGATAAAAATAGTTATGGTGACATATTATCAAGAGTAACAAATGATGTAGATACTATTAATATGTCTCTTCAAAATAGCTTAAGTACACTAGTAGGTGCAGTAGCGTTATTTATAGGTTCAATCATTATGATGTTTACTACTAACTATATAATGGCAATTACTTGTATATTATCATCTTTATTTGGATTTGCATTTATGGGAATAATACTAAGCAAATCACAAAAATATTTCAATCAAAGACAAGTAGAACTTGGTAAACTAAATGGTCATATCGAAGAAATATATAGTTCTCATAATGTTGTTAAAGCATACAACGGAGAAACTGAATCATTAGAAAAATTTGATATTCTAAATAAAAACGTTTATGATTGTAATCGTAAAAGTCAATTCTTATCTGGACTTATGCCACCTATGATGGGATTTATTGGTAACTTTAGTTATGTAGCTGTTTGTATAGTAGGTGCGATACTTACATTAAAAGGAAATATTACATTTGGTACTATTGTAGCATTCATGATTTATGTAAGATTATTCACAAACCCACTTTCTCAAATAGCCCAAAGTATGACACAACTTCAAACAGCAAGTGCTGCATCAGAAAGAGTATTTGAATTCATTGAAGAAGCAGAAATGACTGATGAATCTAATCTAAATGGAATACTTGATCCTAAAAAAGTACAAGGTAACATAGACTTTGAACACGTTAAGTTTGGTTATGACGAAGATAAAATAATCATAAAAGACTTTAACTGTAATGTTACAAAAGGACAAAAGGTAGCAATAGTAGGTCCAACAGGAGCAGGTAAAACTACAATAGTAAACCTTTTAATGAAGTTTTATGAAACAAATAGTGGAAATATCAAAATAGATGGAATAAGCACTAAAAATTTAACAAGAGAAAACATACATGATTTATTCATAATGGTTCTTCAAGATACTTGGTTATTTGAAGGAACTATTAGAGATAATATTAAATTTAATAAGAGTGATGTAAGTGATAAAGAAATATGGAAAGCTCTAGAAGTAGTCGGAGTAGATCATTTCGTAAAATCACTTCCTAAAACACTAAACTATAAAATGGAAGATAATGAATCTATTTCAGCCGGACAAAAACAATTATTAACTATAGCTCGTGGTATGATAAAAGATTCTCCATTCTTAATATTAGACGAAGCAACATCTTCAGTAGATACTAGAACAGAAGAACTAGTCCAAAAAGCAATGGACAAACTAACTGAAGGAAGAACATCATTCATAATCGCACATAGACTTTCAACAATTAAAAATGCAGACATAATACTTGTTATGAAAGATGGTAATATTATTGAAACAGGTTCACATGACGAACTAATGAAGAAAAATGGTTTCTATGCAGAACTATATAATTCACAATTTCAAAACTAATCAAGGCTAGCCCTTGATTTTTACTTATAAAAAAACATTTAATATCATAAAATTAACTATGATAAAAGAATTTATAAAAGATAATAAATATAAAATATTAATAGAAGAAAACACCATATGTATAAGAAACTATATAAGAATAGATGACATAACAATTACAAATATAAAAGTTAAATTTAATAATATGAAACTACTTATAAAAGGAAAAAACTTAATAATAAATAAACTAGATAGCTGTGATTTAAGAATAATCGGAGACATCAAAGGAATAGAATTTATTAATGAACAATAATAAAGTTAAAATAATTGTATACGAAAATAGTAATAAATTTATGAACTATCTAGTTTATCATTCTATATATTATGAAGATTTAACCTTAAAAGAAAATTACACTTTAACAGTAGACTACGAAGACTACAAAATAATAAGTAGAAGATATAAAACAAAGATAATAAAATACTATGGTAAAAGATTTATTGCTAATTATATAAAGTATAATAAATATATGTTAATATCACTATTTATTTCTTTTTTAGTGTTGAAACTTCTAACGAGTACTATATTTAATATAAATATAAATACTAATGATGAAGAACTTTATAGTTTGATAAATGACAGTCTAAAAGATAATGACATAGCTCTATACAAAAAGAAAAAATCATTTAATGAATTAAATAAAATAAAGAATAAGATTCTAAAAGATAATGAAGAAGACCTAGAATGGATAGAAATAAATGAAAAAGGTTGTACTTATAATATTGAAGTTACTAAAAGAGTAAAGAATAAAGATATTAAAAGTGATAATACTCCAAAAGATATTATTGCTTCTAAAGATGGTCTAATTAAATATATAGCATCCACTTCAGGCGTTAAATTAAAAGATGTAAATGATTATGTAAAAAAAGGAGAAGTTTTAATATCAGGAAATATTATTAAAGGAGAAGACACTCTTATAACACAAGTAGAAGCTAAAGGAAAAATATATGCTGAAGTATGGTACACAGTAAATATAACAATACCATTTAATTATGTAGAATATGTTGAAACTGGTAAAACTATAAATCATTATTACCTAGATATATTTAATAAGAAGTTTACACTTACTGGAAAGTATGACAGCAATAACACTATGAATACAAAAGAATTAGTTTTAGATAAACCATATCTATTCTTTAAATTATATAAAGAAGCAAAGAAAGAATATAAGTACAAAGAATTTAAAATAGATGAATCTACTGCATATGAAGAAGCCTTAAAAAGAAGTGAAAACAAAATCAAAAGTAAACTTACTAATAATGAGTATATTATTTCTAAAAAAGTTTTGAAAAAAGAGGTATTTCGTAGTAAAATGAATATGGAAGTATTTTTCAAGGTTTATGAGAATATAGGGGTTACTTCTAATATTGAAAAAAAAGGATGATTTAAATGGATACGGCAATTAGAAGCGTAATTAAAATGTCTTGGCCAACATTAGTAATAGTAATGACTATTGTTGTAATATTAAGAGTAACTTATATAATGACTAGTGATAAAAGAAAATTTTGTCTATATGAAGAAATATTTGAATTATTATTTCTTGCATACTTAGTACTTTTGTTCCAACTAGTTACAAGTCAAGATTTACCTGGAGGTGGCGTAAACCTAATGCCATTTAAAGAAATACTTAGGTATGAAGTAGGTAGTAGAGCATTCTATAAACAAGTATTTGGTAATATCTTATTGTTTATTCCTCTTGGATACTTCGCGACAAGCTATTGTAAAATAAAAGGACTTGGAACAATTACATTAGTTTCACTATTATCAAGCTTAACAATAGAAGTAACACAACACTATATAGGAAGAGTATTTGACATAGATGATATAATACTAAATGTAGTTGGTGGTATAGTAGGTTTCTTACTTTACACAGCACTTAACGCTATTAGAACTCATATGCCAAAATTCTTACAAAGAGATTGGTTCTTTAATTTATTAAGCATATTAGTTTTAGTAGCTTTAGGATTATATATATATAAAATTATTTAGGAGGTTTATGTGGAAGATTATATAATAAATACAACTAATCACGAAGACATTGATTTTGATGAATTAGATAGAGTAATTAAATTTGCTTGTAAACATCTAAAAGTTAATAATCCAATGTTAAATATAGTGATTGTTGATAAAGAAAGAATACAAGAAATAAATAGAGAATATAGAAATAAAGATGCTGTTACAGATGTTATATCATTTGCTTTTGAAGAAGTAGATGATGTAGAATATGATAACATTAGATTCTTAGGAGAAATATACATTTGCTATGATAGATGTGTAGAACAAGCAAAAGAATATGGACATAGTATAAAACGCGAGTTTTGTTATTTAGCAGTTCATGGATTATTACATCTACTTGGTTACGATCACATGACTGAAGAAGATAAAAAAGTTATGAGAGCTGAAGAGGAGAATATATTAAATGAATATGATATCACGAGATGAGAGAAAGCGTCAAAAAGGAATTAAAAAATTTCTTTTAAGCTTCACTTATCCAATTAAGGGACTTAGATATGCCTATAGAAATGAACAAAATCTAGCAGTAGATGTAGGAGTAGCACTTCTAGTAACAATAGCTGGTTTTATATTCAAACTTAACTTAGTAGAGTGGGCAATATTAGCATTAACAATAGGATTAGTTATTTCATGCGAACTAATTAATACTGCGATAGAAGCAGTAGTAGACCTAGTTACAGAAGACTACCATCCACTTGCTAAAGTAGCAAAAGATACTGCAGCAGCAGCCGTATTTGTATTTGCAATTGTAGCTATTATAGTAGGATTAATAATATTCTTACCAAAAGTAATAGCCTTATTTTAATAAAGGAGTAGTATGAGAGAAAAATTAGAAAAATTATTAGAAAATAGTTATGCACCATACTCAAACATGCACTTTGCATGCATAGTAGAAACAAAAGAAGGGAACTTCTATGAAGGTGTTAATATAGAAAACGCATCATATGGAGGAACTATATGTGCAGAGAGAAATGCAATAAATAACGCAGTAACGCATGGAGAAAGAAATTTTAAAGCACTATACTTAATGACAAGCAGTGATGAAATATGCTATCCATGTAATATATGTAAACAAACATTCTTAGAATTCTTTGATAAAGATGTTATATTTAATATAATGACTAAAAGTGGAAAGATGGAAGTAATGACATTCGAAAAAGTAATGAATACTACATTTACTAAGGAGGACCTAGTATGAAAAGTGGTTTTGTAAGCATAATAGGTAGACCAAACACTGGAAAAAGTACATTACTAAATCAAATCATAAAAGAAAAAGTTGCTATTATTTCACCAAAACCACAAACAACTAGAAACTTAATTGAAGGAATTTATAATGAACCAGATACACAAATAGTATTTGTAGATACTCCTGGTATTCATAAACCAATAGATAAACTAGGGAGTGCATTAAATAGTCAAGCATATTACTCAATTAATGATGTAGATATTCTTCTTTTAGTAGTTGATGCAAGTACTCCAAAAGGTAAAGGAGACGAATTCATAATAAACAAACTTCAAGGTGTTAAAAAACCAGTATTCTTGATTCTAAATAAAATAGATAAATTAACAGATAACGAAATATTATTAAAAATAACTGAATACAAAGATTTATTTGAATTCTCAGAAATAATACCAGTATCTGCACTTAATAATGATAATGTTGATAGATTAATAAAAGTATTAAAAGAATACTTACCAGATAATGTAAAATACTTCCCAGGAAACGAAACAACAACAGCAGAAATGGACTTTAGATTATCTGAAATAGTACGTGAGAAGATATTTATTCATACTAATGAAGAAGTACCACACTCAATATCATGTAAACTTACTGGTTATGAAGAAAAAAATAATATAGCATACATCTACATAGATATAATTGTAGATAGAGAGTCTCTTCGTAAAATAATTGTAGGTGCTAATGGTAATATGATCAAGACAATAGGCCATGAAGCAAGACTAGATATGGAAAAAATACTAGGTAAAAAAGTATACCTAGAACTATATTGCAAAACAATAAAAAAATGGAGAGAAAAAGATAAATATATAAAAGATTTAGGATATTTATTAAAAGATGAATAAATAATTTAATTTTCCTGCAATATAATATTGTAAGGAGAGAAAACAATGACTAAAAAAGAAGCTTGGAAAAAATTTAAAGAAACAGGTAAAATAGAATATTACTTAGAATATAAGAAAGGACAGTAGCATAAAGAACATAATCTTTATGCTTTTATGAAGGTATGAAGATTATAAGTGTAAAAGGAATCGTAGTAAGCACTACACCATTCAAAGAAACAAGTAAAATTATAAATATTTTTACAGAAGATATGGGAATAATCGGATGTGTTTCAAAAGGATGCAAGAGTCTAAAAAGTAAACTAAGACTACCAAGTGAAAAATTTGCATATGGTACTTTTCATCTTTATTATAATGAAAAAGGACTTTCTACACTTATAGAAGGAGACATAGAAAACTACTTTCTAAATATTAAAAGTGACATTCTCAAAATCAGTTATTTATCTTATATTTGTGAACTCGCAGTACATGTTTATAAAGAATCAGAAAGTAATGAGGTTTACAAATTAATGGAAGACGCAATTCTAAAAATAGAAGATAATCATAATCCCATGATAATAACAAATATTCTTGAACTTCAATATTTAAACTATATTGGTATTAATTTAAACTTAGATGAATGTGTTAAATGTGGTAGTTCTAAAGTAGTAACTTTATCTATGGCAAGAGGTGGATATGTATGTTCAAAATGTAGAGAAAACGAACCTTTCATAGATGAAAAAGCATTAAAACTACTAAGACTTTATTACTACGTAGACATCTCTAAAATAACAAACCTTGATATAGATGAAACAACCTCTAAAACAATAAATCATATACTTTGTGAATACTATGATGAGTATTCAGGAGTAAGACTAAAAAGTAAGAAATTCTTACATGAACTAGAATAGTAAAAGCTATTCTTTTAATTTACATAAATATAAAAATAATATATAATTGAGATAATAGAGGTAAATATGCAAGAGTTTGAAAGAAAAGTTGAAGAGTTAAAAGAAGTATATGTCATGAAACCAGAAGAAACAATAAATGGTATGAATGATTTAATTTTTAATTTAAAATTTAATACTAGTACAGAATCAGAAAAAAAGAAAATATCAAGACCATTTATAGGAGGCTTATTTGCAATAGCTATAATATTAATAGGTTTAGTGAATGTCAATATAGAAGGTGATGCTGTAATGATATATTACTTCGGTTCTATATTTTTCTTAGCAGGATTATTTGCATCAATGAGTGTTCCATCAAAAGTAGGCGTCATAGTATTATTCTCACATGGATGTACAGGATTAGGTTTGATGAATATACCAAAGGCAATCAGCATATTAAAAAGTCCAATTATGACAGATGGAGCCACAGAAATAAAACAACTATTAATAATTGCATTGGTAGCATTCGTATTAGCAATTATATGTGCGATGCTATACAATATTAGTAAAAAATTCAAAGAAAAAGATTTGAATTATATAATAACTTTGGCATTATTTTTAGTATCAATCGCAATCATTCAATTTCTTCCAATTATATACAATATACCAATCAATTCAATATTATGAGAAAAGAGTTAATGCTCTTTTTTATTTACACAAAAATTTCAAAAAAAATTAGCACTATGGTATTGACATTGCTAAATTTGCATACTATAATAGTACTAGCACTAAAAGGAAAAGAGTGCTAAAGGAGGTATAATGTGATAGGAAGTAGACAAAGAGAACTGTTAAGAGCAATAGTTGAAGAATATGTAAAAACTGCAAGACCTGTTGGTAGTAAATCTTTATGTAAAAAGTTCAAATGTTCTAGCGCTACTATCAGAAATGATATGGCTGCTCTTGAAGATTTAGGATACTTAGAAAAAACACATATATCTTCAGGAAGAATTCCATCTGAAAGTGGATACAGATATTATGTTGATAACTTGATGGAACCAAGAAAAATTAGTGGAGAAGATATGCTTAAACTTCAAACTATATTTAACAACAATGAACTTGCTTTAAGTGATGCGATAAGTAAAAGTTTAGAAATTATAAGTGATATGACAAACTACACTTCAGTAATTCTTGGTAAAGAATCAAGTGATAACAAATTACAAAGAGTAGAAGTTGTTCCAATAACAAGTAGACAACTAATAGCTATTGTAATTACTGATAAAGGACATGTTGAAAATAAGAACATAAATCTTGAAGAAAACATTCCTGTAGAAGAAATATCTAAAACAACAGAATTGTTAAACAAAATGTTAATTGGGACGCCTATAGATGAAGTTCCTAGTAAGTTAGAATTTGAAATAAAGCCTATAATTGGTAATTATGTTCAAAACTATGAAGTTGTATATAACGCATTCTATAATGCACTTACAAACTTCACTAACGAAAGGGATGTAAGATTTACAGGTAAAGCCAATATATTAAAACAACCAGAATTCGGAACAGTTGATGATGTTAAAAACATTATAAGTAAATTTGAAAGCAAAGATATGGTGAGTAAAATTGAAGAAAGTGACGATGAGGTTAAGGTATATATCGGTAGCGAATCTGAAATAGATGACAATGTAACAGTTGTTAAAACAAAATATAATGCTGGTGGTAGAGAAGGCACTATCGCAGTAATAGGTCCAAAAAGAATGGAATATGAAAGAGTAGTAAATATGCTTGAGTATCTAAAAGAAAATATAGAGAAAAAGTATAATAACGATAAATGATTTAAAGGAGAAAGTAAATGGCTAAAAGATCAAAAGACGAAGAAATAAAGAAAACAAATTGCGACGAAAGTTGCAATTGTGGATGTAATGAAGGAAACGAATGTAAATGTGAAGATGTACATGAAGAAGTAAAACAAGAAGAAAGCGGATGCACAGGTTCATGCGATGGATGTTCAGGTTGTGGAACAATAGATCCAGAAATGGTAATTCAAATTCTTGAAAATAGAAATAAAGAATTAGAAGAAAAATATATGCGTTTACAAGCTGAATATTTAAACTTCAAAACAAGAACTCAAAGTGAAATAAGTAAAATGCTTCAATACGAAGGCGAATCATTCATAAAAGAAATTTTAGCAATTAAAGATAATCTAGAAAGAGCTATTATGATGGATGATAATGATTTATCTGATGAAGTAAGCAAATTTCTAAGTGGATTTAAAATGATACTAGGTAGTCTTACTGCTTTACTAGATAAATTCGAAGTAAAAGAAGTAGAATGCTTAGGTCTTGAGTTTGACCCTCACGTAGCTGAAGCTGTACTTACTGAACATGATGAAAATAAACCTGAAAATGTAGTACTTGAAGTATTAACAAAAGGTTATAAATACAAAGATAAATTAATTAGACCAGCAATGGTTAAAGTAAATAAATAAGGAGAGATGATAAATTTATGGCAAAAGTAAATAAAGTTATAGGTATAGATTTAGGTACAACAAATAGTTGTGTTGCTGTACTAGAAGGTGGAGAACCAAAGGTTATCCCAAATGCTGAAGGAAATAGAACAACTCCTTCAGTAGTAAGTTTTAAAAACGGAGAAGTAAGAGTAGGAGACGTTGCTAAACGTGAAGCTCAAACTTCAACAAACGTAATTAGTTCTATTAAAAGATTAATGGGTACTAAAGAAAAAGTAGAAGCAGAAGGAAAGAAATATACTCCAGAAGAAATAAGTGCTAAGATTCTTATGAATTTAAAAGAAACTGCAGAAGCTTATTTAGGTGGAGAAGTTACTAAAGCAGTTATTACTGTTCCAGCATACTTCAATGACGCTCAAAGACAAGCTACTAAAAATGCAGGTAAAATTGCAGGATTAGATGTTGAAAGAATTATAAATGAACCAACAGCTGCAGCACTAGCATACGGACTTGATAAACAAGAAAATGCACATACAGTTCTAGTATACGACTTAGGTGGTGGAACATTCGATGTTTCAATTCTAGAATTAGGTGATGGTGTATTTGAAGTTAAAGCTACAAGTGGTAACAACCATTTAGGTGGAGATGACTTCGATAAAGCTATTATGGATTACATTATTAGTGAATTCAAGAAAGAAAACGGAGTAGATTTATCTAAAGATAAACTTGCTATGCAAAGACTTAAAGAAGGAGCAGAAAAAGCTAAAAAAGATTTAAGTGGTGTTAAGACTACACAAATTAGCTTACCATTCATTACTCAAGGTGAAAATGGACCATTACATGTTGATATGACATTAACAAGAGCTAAATTTGAAGAATTAATTAGTGACTTAGTAGAATCTACTAGAAAACCAGTTAGAGATGCTCTAAAAGAAGCTAAATTAAGTAAGAACGACATTGATAAAGTATTACTTGTTGGTGGTTCAACTAGAATACCATGTGTTCAAGATTTAGTTAAAGAAGAATTAGGAAAAGAAGGAAGTAAAGAAGTTAACCCAGATGAAGTAGTTGCTATGGGTGCTGCTATTCAAGGTGGAGTTTTAACTGGAGAAGTTAATGACTTAGTACTACTAGATGTCACACCTCTATCATTAGGTATCGAAACATTAGGAAACGTTATGACTGTATTAATTCCAAGAAATACAACTATTCCAGCAACTAAGAGTCAAGTATTTAGTACTGCCGCTGATAATCAACCAGCTGTAGATATTCATATCTTACAAGGTGAAAGACCAATGGCCGCTGATAACAAGACGTTAGGACACTTCCAATTAACTAACATACCACCAGCTCCAAGAGGAGTACCACAAATCGAAGTATCATTCGATATTGATGCAAATGGTATTGTTAATGTTAAAGCCAAAGATTTAGGAACTAATAAAGAACAAGCAATTACAATTACTGCATCTTCAAATCTAAGCGATGAAGAAATCGACAGAATGATGAAAGAAGCAGAAGCAAATAAAGAAGCAGATAATAAACGTAAAGAAGCTGCAGAAATCAAGAATGATGCAGAACAAATGGTATTCGCTGCTGAAAAAACATTAAAAGACTTTGGTGACAAAGTAAAAGATGATGAAAAAGAAGAAATAGAGAAACTTGTTAAGAATACAAAAGATGCACTTGAAAAAGATGATACAGATGAAATTAAGAGTGCAAGTGAAGAACTTTCTAAGAAAGTAATGGAATTATCAAGTAGAGTATATCAAGAACAAGCAGCTGAATCACAAAAAGCAAGCGAAAATACACAAGAAGAAACAGAAGATAAAAAAGATAAAAAAGACAACGTAAAAGATGCTGAATTCGAAGAAAAATAATAAACAATAAACTGAGTTAGGGGCTCAAACACTTGAGCCCTTAATTTATATAAAAGGAGAATCTATGGATAAGTACAAATGGGATTTAACAAAATTATTTAGAACAGAAGATGAATTTAATAAAAGTATAGATAAAGTAAATACCTTATTAGAAGAAATAGTTAAATATAAAGGAAGAATATTTGAAAGTTCAAAAACATTACTTGAATTCTTAAAACTAGATACTGAAATAGATATGTTAACAGAAAGAATATATATCTATGCATATCTAGGTTATTATAATGATATGAGTGATGAAAACTTTCTTCAAAAGAAAGAAAAGGCAAATAATATAATGAATAGTTCTTCAAGCGTTAGATCATTTGTAACTCCAGAAATTCTAAGCAAAGATTACGAAGAAGTACAAAAGTTATTATCCGAAAATAAAGAATTAGAAGAATACAAATTTACATTTGAAAAAATGTTTAGAAGAAAAGACCATACACTTAGTGAACAAGAAGAGTTATTACTTTCAAACGTTAGTGAAACTTTTACAACTTCAAGAGATGCATTTAATGCACTTAATAACGTTGATATAAAAGTAGGTAGTATAAAAGATGAAGAAGGTAAATCTGTAGAACTAACTAATTCAAACTATGGAATATATATTAGATCAAAAAATAGAAATGTAAGAAAAAATACATTTAAAAAAGATCATAAATACTATGAAAATCATATAAATACATTAAGTGCTTTATATGCTGGAAAAGTTAAAACAAATGCATTCATAGCAAAAACAAGAAAATATAGTAGTATCCTAGAAATGTATTTATTTAGCGATAAAGTTAGTACTAAACTATATGAAACATTAATAAAAGTTACTAGTAAAAACACTAAGTATTTACAAGAATACTACAAACTTAAAGGAAAAGAACTAGGATACAATCCACATTTATATGATACATATATAAATACTTCTAAAATACCTAAAAAAGATATTCCATATGAAGAAGGTATCAAGATTATTAATAAAGCACTATCTCTTCTTGGAGAAGAATACCTAAAAGAATTTAATAGACTTTTAAATAATAATGCAGTAGATGTATATCCTAAAAAAGCCAAAAGAAGTGGAGCATTCGAATGGGGTACTTATGGAGTGGAACCTTATGTTTCATTAAACTATGTAAATGACATAGACTCAGTAAGCACACTTGCTCATGAAATGGGACATGCAATGCATACATACTATAGTAATAAAAATCAAAACTACATGAATGCAGATTATCCAATCTTTTTAGCAGAAATTGCATCAACTGTAAATGAAGTATTACTTTCTAATTATTTAATTAAAAATAGTAATAACAAAGATGAAAAAATATATTATCTAGTAGACTTCTTAGATAGCTTCAAAGGAACAGTTTATAGACAAGTAATGTTCGCAGAATTTGAAAATATTATTCATAAAAAATATGAAAATGGAGAAGCAATCACTAAAGACTTATTATGCAAAACATATTATGATCTAAATAAAAAAGAATTTGGAACTTCTGTAGTAGTAGATAAAGATGTTCAATACGAATGGTCAAGAATTCCTCATTTTTATACATCATTCTATGTTTATAAATATGCTACTGGATATATAAGTGCACTTCTAATCGCAAATAAACTTGAAAATGATAAAGATTTTAAAGATAAATATATAGAATTCTTAAGTAGTGGTTGTAGTGATTATCCACTAGAATTATTAAATAAACTTGAAATAGACTTAACTAACGAAGATACTTTAGAAAAAGCATTCAAATTATTTAATGAAAAAGTAAAATTACTAAGTGAATATATGAATGGAGAGTAGTTATGGCAAAAAGAGATTATTATGAAGTTTTAGGTGTATCAAAAGATGCAACTGAAGCAGAAATAAAAAGTGCTTTTAGAAAAAAAGCTAAAGAATTTCATCCAGATTTAAATAAGAGTCCAGATGCACCAGAAAAATTCAAAGAAGCACAAGAAGCATACGCATGCCTTTCAGATAAAGATAATCGTGCTAAATACGATAAATACGGTCACGCAGCATTTGAAAATCCTTATGGAAACACAGGAGCAGGCACAGGCTATGGAGGCGGAGCTAATCCATTCGGAAACTTCGACTTTAGTGACATCTTTGATGACTTATTTGGTGGTGCAGGATTTAGTTCATTCGGTGGATTTGGTGGTGGAAGCAAATCATCATCAAGAGCCCGTAAAGGTAGCGATACACTATATGGAATGAAAATAGACTTCATGGAAGCAGTTTATGGTTGTAAAAAAGATATAGACCTTGAATATTATGAAATTTGTGAAGATTGTGATGGACATGGAGGACACGGAGAAACAACATGTTCAGAATGTAATGGTTCTGGGTATGTAGTAAGACAAACAAATACAATCTTTGGTTCTATGCAAAGTAGAACAGTATGCCCTGAATGTAATGGAAAAGGTAAAACATATAAAACAAGATGTAATACATGCAAAGGAAATGGAAAAATCAAAGTACGTAAGACAATCACAATTGACATTCCAGCTGGTATAGATAATGGAGAACAACTAAGATTAAGTGGAAAAGGTGAACCAGGAATAAATGGTGGACCAAATGGAGACTTATATCTTGAAATAAGAATAACACCAGATGATAACTATAAAAGAGAAGGAAATGATATATATCTAGAAGTACCAGTTACAATAACAGACCTATGCTTAGGTACAACCAAGACAATTAAAACAATTGATGGATACGTAGATTTAAAAATAAAAGATGGAAGCCAACCAGGAGATATTCTTAGAATAAAAGGAAAAGGTATCAATAATCCTGATTCTTGGAAAAAAGGAGACTTCTATTGTGTACTTAAACTAATAATACCAACAAGCCTATCAAGAAAGCAAAAACAAATACTAGAAGAACTTGAAGACACAGATTTAGAAGATGGAAGTGAATTCAAAAAATTTGCAAAATTAAATAAATAGTCAGCTAATACTGACTTTTTTAATGGAAAAATCTAATATAAATTGAATTTTATACTAAAAAATGATATAATATGAACGTTTTTTAAATAAATTGCAAAAAAAAAGAAGTGTTTTGGAACTTTTCTTCGTATATATATTATTAGGAGGGAAAATGGCACATATTAGTCCTAAAATCATTGCTGAAGTAAAATCTAGAAATAGACTAGAAGATGTTTTAAGAAGTTATGGCGTAGAACTTGACGGTAGAAACAAAGCATTATGTCCATTTCATAAAGAAAAGACTCCTTCATTTAGTGTTAAACCAGATGAACAAATATTTACTTGTTTTGGTAAATGTAACTTCACTGGAGATGTATTCACGTTTGTTGAAAGAAAAGAAGGAGTATCAAGACTTGAAGCAATAAAGATTTTAGCTGATAGAGTGGGAATAAAAATAGACAATACTGAAGTTAAAAAAGTAAATACAAAGTTTCAAACATACTACGAAATTAATGACACAGTAAATAAATATTTCAAAAACACACTTTTATCTAAAGAAGGAACTGAGGCATTAAAATACTTAACAGAAAGAAATATGTCAAAAGAATTAATTAGTGAATTTAATATCGGTCTTTCTAGTTCAAATAAACTATATAGCATCTTATCTAAAAAATATAAAAAAGAAGATTTATATGACATAGGACTTATTAAACAAATAAATGGTAATTTCTACGACACATTTCAAAATAGAATAATATTTCCAATCATAGATGAAAATAATAACATAGTAGCTTTCTCAGGAAGAAAATATTTAAGTGATGACTTAAAAGATGATCACTTACCAAAATATCTTCATTCAAAAGAAAGTGAAATATTCAAAAAAAACGGTATTTTATACAATATCAATAACGCAAACACATTTATTAGACAAAGTAAAGAAATAGTACTTACTGAAGGATTTATGGATACTATAAGAATGTCATCTATAGGTTATAAAAATGTAGTTGCTTTAATGGGAACAGCATTTACAAAAGAACATCTAGATAAAATACTTAAATATAAATGCAAAGTAATACTAAACCTAGATCAAGATGAAGCAGGAGTCACAAACACAATTAAAATTGGAGATGAACTTTTAAAACACAACATAGATTCAACTGTAATAGTATTTGAAGACTATAAAGATAGTGATGAATTCATAAGCAAAAAAGGAAAAGAAGCATTTGATATAGCTTACAATAATAGACTTTCATTCATAGACTTCAAACTTAAATATTTAAAATCAAGCAAGAACATGAAAGATTCAGCTGAAGTAAGTAAATATATAAATGAAGCAATAGAATCTTTAGAACAAATTGATGACGACATTCTAAGAGAATTAAAAATAAACGAAATATCTAAAGAATTTGATATTAATGACTCAGTAATAAGAAATAAGATAAAAGTAAAAGAAGTAAAAACAAAAAAAGAAGAACCAAAGAAACAAGAAGAAATAAAAAGATATAACAAATATGACATAAGTGAAATAAGAATATTATATTTAATGCTAAACTATGACGATGTTATATTATACTTTGAAAATTCACTTGGTTACTTAATAGACGACAAAAGATCAAATCTAGCATACAAAATAATTGAGTTTAGAAATGATAATGGATACTTTAATTTATTTGACTTTGAAGACTCAATACTAGAAGATAAAGAGTTGAATGATACACTTGAAGAAGTAACAAACTATCATAATAATAAAGAATACACAAACGAGGAACTTGAAGATTATATAAATACTATAAAAGAATACTCAGTAAAAAAACAAATAGAACAGTTAAAACAAGAAATGAAAGACACACTAGATATAAATAAAAAAATAGAAATTGCTAAAAAAATAGAGAATATAAATAAGGAAGTGTTAAAATGGTAAATAATATTAAAACATTTGAAGAAAGATTAAAAGAATTAGTAAGTGATGGTAAAAAACAAGGCTACTTAACTTACGAACAAATAGCTAAAAAAACTATTGATTTAGATTTAGATGCTAATGCATTAGACGAACTATATAATACTTTAAGTGAAAATCAAATCGAAGTAAGAGCTGAAGACGAAGAAGATGGTTCACCAATAGATTTAAAAAATGACATTATAATCGATGATGTACCAGACGAAAGTAAAGACATGAGCGTTAATGATAACGTAAGAATGTACTTAAAAGAAATAGGTAAAATTAGTCTACTTAGTCAAGAAGAAGAACAAGAACTATCAAGAAGAGTAGCAGAGGGAGATGAGAAAGCTAAAAATATCTTAGCAGAATCTAACCTTCGTCTAGTTGTATCAATTGCCAAGCGTTATGTAGGACGTGGACTTTTATTCTTAGACTTAATTCAAGAAGGAAACATTGGTCTTATGAAAGCAGTTGAAAAATTCGATTATGACAAAGGATATAAATTTAGTACTTATGCTACATGGTGGATTCGTCAAGCTATAACTCGTGCACTAGCAGATCAAGCAAGAACAATTCGTGTGCCAGTTCATATGGTAGAAACAATTAACAAAATGGCACGTATTGAAAGACAAATGACACTAGAACTAAATAGAGAACCAACTGATCAAGAACTATCTAAGAAAATGGGACTTTCAGTAGATAAAATCGCAGAGATTAGAAAAATCAGTCAAGATCCAGTATCACTAGAAACACCAATAGGTGAAGAAGATGATTCACACTTAGGAGACTTCCTTGCTGATGAAAGAACAATGTCACCAGAAGAATTTGCAACATACGAAATACTTAAAGATGAATTACGTGAAGTATTAGACACATTAACAGTACGTGAAAAAGAAGTATTAGAATTAAGATTTGGTTTATTTGATGGTTCAAGTCACACACTAGAAGAAGTAGGAAAACAATTCAAAGTTACTCGTGAAAGAATTAGACAAATTGAAGCAAAAGCTCTTAGAAAACTAAGACACCCATCAAGAGCTAAAAAACTAAAAGATTTCTTAATTGAATAGAATTGAAACAATATATTCATTCATAGATTTAGATGATAGAGTAGTAGATGTAGGGTGTGATCAGGCAAAACTAGGAATACTACTAGCAAGAAGAAATCAAAAATCTATCGCAAGTGATATAAGTGAAAAAGTAATAGAGAAAGCATCTCTTGATATAAGAAAATTAGGGTTAGATAACTTAATAGATTTAAGAGTATCTAATGGTCTTTCAAATATAAAAGATGGTGAAGCAGATACACTAGTCTTATCAGGAATGGGAACTCATACTATATTAGAAATACTTGAATATACAAACCTAAGATTTAAAAAAATAATAACTATTTCTAATAATTATCACGATATATTAAGAAATAAAATGAATGAATTAAACTATAAAGTAGAAATAGAACAAATAATACTAGAAAATAATAAATATTATAACTTAATACTATTTACTGAAGGAACAAAAAAATATTCTAAAAAAGAACTAACTTTAGGACTTAACCACAAAGATAATAACTTATATAAAGAATATCTTAATTACTTATTAAATAAATATAAAAAAATTAAAGAAAGTTCTAAAGATAAAAATCCTAAAATAGATGAAATGATAAATCTAATAGAAAGTACTATTAATTAGTACTTTTTATTTTATCCTGAATATGCTAAAATTTATAAATGGAAGGTGATTAAAATGAGGAAGTATTTAAAATATGTACTATGTTTATGTTTATTATTTATGCTTTGTGGATGTAGTGAGGAGGAAGTAAAAATGAATTATACTACTGAAGAAGTAAATGGAAAAACCGTTTTCAATATTGAAGACAAGAAATATATAGAAAGTGAAGAAGAAACAAATTTTATTAAGATTGATACTGATGGTTATGGAATAATGATAGCTGAACTTTATCCAGATGTAGCTCCCATAACAGTAGAAAACTTTAAAAGTTTAGTTAAAGATAAATTTTATGATGGTATTATTTTCCATAGAGTTATTAAAGACTTTATGATTCAAACGGGTGATCCTACTGGTACAGGTATGGGTGGAAGTGAAAAAGAAATCAAAGGTGAATTTAAAAATAACGGAGTAGAGAATAATTTATCTCACGAAAGAGGAGTTCTTTCAATGGCAAGACGTGGAGGAAATCCAGATACTGAAGAAACAATGAATTCAGCATCTAGTCAATTCTTTATAGTTCATAAAGATTCGGATTTTCTAGATGGAAACTATGCATCATTTGGAAAACTATTAAATGGCTATGATGTTCTTGACAAAATAGCTACTACAGAAACTAACAGTAATGATAAACCACTTAAAGATATCAAAATGAACACTATAAGATTTGTAACTTCATATGAGGAATAAAATGATATTATTAGATGGAAAAAGCTTAAGTGCCAAGATAAAAGATGAATTAAAAGGAAGCATTAATTCATATGTTCAAACACCAATACTTGCTGTTATCACAATAGGCGATGATGCTGCAAGTGAAGTGTATGTTAAAAACAAAAGAAAAGCATGCGAATATGTAGGAATGAGTTTTTTACATTTAGATTATGCAAGCTGTGTAAAAGAAGAAACTGTAATTAAAAAGATAAAACAATTAAATAAAGATAAAAGTATAAATGGTATTATAATACAATTACCTATACCAAAGAATTTTAATGTTTCGAAAATTATTAATACTATAGCTCCATCAAAAGATGTTGATGGTCTTACAAATACTCAAGCAGGAAAACTAATTCAAAATGAAAAATGCTTAATGCCATGTACACCTAAAGGTATAATGGAAATACTAAAAGAATATAAAATAGATTTAGAAGGAAAGTATGTAGTAATCGTAGGTAGAAGTAATTTAGTAGGTAAACCGCTAATGCTAGAATTCCTAAATAAAAATGCTACTGTAACTATGTGCCATAGTAAAACAAAAGATTTAAAGAGTTTCACTAAAGACGCAGATATTCTAGTAGTCGCAGTTGGAAAGAAATATCTAATAGATAAAACTATGGTTAAAAAAGATTCTGTTATTATAGATGTAGGTATTAATAGAATAGACGGAAAACTATATGGAGACGTAAATCCAAACGTAGAAGAAGTATGTGCATACTTAACTCCAGTTCCAGGAGGAGTTGGACCTATGACAGTATCAATGCTTCTTAAAAACACATTTGAAGCTTATAAAAATCAAAATGGAATAATTGACATTTTTGATTTAAATCTATAAAAAAAGACTTAAGATTTTTTCTCTTAAGTCTTTTAGTTTACTATCTATTATAGAATTCAACGATTAATGCATCATTAATTTCAGAATTTAATTCTTCACGTTCTGGATATCTTACATAAGTACCACATTTCTTAGTTTTATCAACTGATACATAAGCAGGAATATTAATATCCATATTAACACATTCATTGATTACTGGATGATCAAGTGAATTTTCTTTAACAGAAATAACACTACCAACTTTAACTCTGAATGATGGAATATCAACTTTCTTACCATCAACTAAGATATGTCCGTGATTAACGATTTGTCTTGCAGCTCTTCTAGTTTTAGCAAATCCCATTCTATATACTAAATTATCTAATCTACTTTCTAAAAGTATTAATAAGTTAGTACCATGAATTCCTTGCATCTTACCAGCAGCATCAAATGTTTTTCTGAATTGTTTTTCAGAAAGTCCATACATAAATCTAACTTTTTGTTTTTCTTGTAATTGAACACCGTATTCACTAAGTTTCTTTCTACTAGTTCCGTGAATTCCAGGAGCAGTAGGTTTACGTCTTAATTCTTTACCAGTTTCAAGTGTTGAAAAACCATATCTTCTAGATTTTTTAAATGCAGGTCCGATATATCTTGACATAGTATTTGTTCCTCCTTCTACAAATATTTGTATTAAAGGCCACCGTATAAATTATAGGGAGTTTCTTAATTACTTTCGCCTTGGCAGAAGTTACTTATATTTTTTCAAAGAAACACATTATAATTTACTAAGGCACTGCCAAATAAATACTTAGTAAATTATATAATATTTTTTATTAAAAATCAATAAATTATTAGTATATTTCCCATAAATATGCTATAATTTTAGTACGGAGAGTGATAAAATGGCAAAAAATAATATGAATATCAAGTATAAAAGACCAAAAAGAGAAAGAAATAAAGTAGATTATAGTATGACTGAGACTGATGGTTTCAAGAAATTCTTTATAATCTTAGGTTCAGTTTTAGTATTTATTGGAGCTTTATATTTAGGAGTATTAGGTTTAGAAAAACTAGGTGTATTTGAAGAAGGGTATACAAAGCCAAGTAAAGGTACAACTGAGATAAGTGATGAATACATTATGATAGGAACTGTATTTAATAGACCAGAAAAGGAATATTTGGTTTTATTTGACGACTATAGTAAAAATTTAAATCCTTATATAAATACACTAGCTGAGAATAATGATTTAAGAGCATACAAAGTTGATATGAGTAAACCTGAAAATTCTAAATATAATAGTGAAGAAGAAAATAATAATCCAAAGAAAGATAACGATTTAAAAATTAATGATTTAACATTAATAAAGATATCTAATGGAAAGGTTTCAAAATACATCGTTGGAGCAGACAAAATAGAAGAATATTTAAAATAATGAAAGAAGAACTGGGAAAAGTTTGTAAATTCTTAGAAAATGAGAATCTAAAAAATTATAATACATATAAATTAGAATGTACTTGTTCATATATAGCATTTCCAAGTACTATAGAAGAACTAACTAACCTCTTAAATATATTAAGAAAATATAAAATTAAATGGTTTGTATTAGGCAATGGTTCTAATGTTATACTGCCAAGCTATTATAATGGAGTTATAATAAAGTTAAGTAATTTTAATAAATGTAAAATAGATGGAAATAATATAAATGTAGAAAGTGGATACATGCTTAATAAACTAGCAAACGAACTTTCAAGTAAAGGGTATACTGGAATGGAATGGGCAACAGGTATTCCTGGAACTGTTGGAGGTTCTATTTGTGGAAATGCAGGGGCATATAAGTCATCAATGAGTAATATTATTAAAGATGTAACTCTACTTGATAATAGTGAAGTAATAACACTTAATAACAAAGAATTAGAATTTAATTATAGAGACTCACTATTAAAACATAGAAAAGATTTAATAGTGCTATCATGTAACATTAAGCTTGAAAAAGGAAATTTGGAAGAAATTAAGAAAACAATTGAAGAGCGAACACTTAAAAGAATAGAAACTCAACCACTTGATTATCCATCATGTGGAAGTGTATTTAGAAATCCAGAAGGTTTATCAACAGGAAAGTTAATAGACGACTTGGGTTTAAAAGGATACCAAATAGGTGGAGCTAAAATAAGTGAAAAACACGCTAACTTTATAATCAATAATAATAATGCAACAAGTGAAGACATAATAAAACTAATAGAACTTATAAAAGACAAAATAAAAAAGAACTATGATATAGATTTAGTTCTAGAACAAGAAATAATAAAATAAAAGTGACTCCTAAAAGCCACTTTTTATTTTTAAATTAATTACTTTTTTTTGCAGATTTAATTTCTTTAGTTGACATTCTAACTTTTTTACCATCAACTTTAACTGTTTGTAAATTAACTTTTTGAGTTTTCTTAGTTGCCTTTAATGAAAAAGGTCTATTTTGTGAACTCATATTTTTTCTATTTGATACATTCTTTGCCATTTTTTACTTGCCTCCTCTTTTTAAGCCAAATATAATTTAACATACTTTTCCATTTAAGTAAAGTAAAATTTGACTTTTTATGTTCTTTTTAGTAGAATAAGCACTAAAGTTGAGGGGTAGGTATGGAAAAAAAAGAAACAAAAAGATATGCAATAGTTGAATATTTAGGAGTAGCAAGAAGAGAATATAAGACAAAACAAGAATATGAGGAAATGTTAAAGACTGTTGAAAGATACAACAATAGAAAGACTCATAAACATTTTTATGGAAATATAACATCTGAATTAAAAGACGGTAAAATATCTGTTATAGTACATGTGTATCATAAACTTACAGAGAAAATGGGAATAAGCGATATAGACCATTTTACTGAAGGATTTGAAGAACAGGAATTAACTGAATATTTTAGAAACTCTTTATCAACAAAGAACATTGAACCTGATATCAACATTTGTTATTTTGAAAACAAAGATGCAAAAGACAAAAAATCAGATGAAGTGAATTATGAAAGAAGAATTAAATATTTACCAATTCTATATAAAGGAGATTTACCATTTTTAGATAAAAATTATATAAAAAAATGTTTGATGGCACATGCCAAAAATAACGATTATAGTTTTTTTAAAGCATTAGCAAGTGAATTTGCTCCATATAAAGCTGTATCAGAATCAACAGAAGAATTATGGAGTATAGTAGACAAATGTAGATATCAAGGATACGAAAAAATGGAAATGGCAAACACTGCATATAAATTATATATGAACTTAATAGTAGAGAGAGATAAAGAAGGTAGAATAATAAGACTTCAAAATGGAGAATATCAAATAAGTAGAAGAAGACAAAGAGATTTTGGATTCTTTATAAGAGATTATAATATGGTAGACTCAAAAAGAAAAATACCAACAAGGTACAATAAATACATTAAGCCAGAAGAAGAAATAAAATTAAAAAAATCACAAAAACCAACAGAAGAGTAATAATTCGACAAAATTTACTCTTCTTTTTTTATATACTAATTCAGGTGATAAAATGATATATATAGATGAACTTATAATATTAAATTTTATAATAGATTTCCTAATACTAAAAACAACTTCAAAAATTTTAAAATTAAATACAACAACACAAAGAATAATAATTTCTAGTGTATTTGGTGAGATCTCACTATTATATTTGTTTGTAAATTTAAATAACGTAGAACTCACATTATTTAAATTATTAATAGGTATTATTATGAACTTATTGGCTTTCGGATACCACGATATAAAAGAATTTATCAAAAATCTAATATATTTTTATATGTTTTCTTTCTTTCTAGGAGGAACTCTATACTATTTTAAAATTGAATCTCTAATAAAATATCAATACTATATATTATTAATACCAATTATTATGAATATATTAAAATACTTTGCATATAATCTAAAGAATATAATAAGTTTGCGACATAAAGTAACTATATACTTAAAAAACGGGAAAGTACTATATCTAAATGGATATATGGATACAGGTAATACTCTAAAAGACCCATATAGTAATAAAAATGTAATTATTATAAATAAGGATATAGAAGAAAACTATTTTCTAGTACCATTTAAAACTATAGATAACTCATCATTAATGAAGTGTTTTAATCCTAAAAAAGTATTTATAGATGGACTAGGAGAAAGAAAAGATATAGTAGTAGGTATTTCAAATAAAAAATTTAAAGGATTTAGTTGTTTATTAAATTATAATCTTATGGAGGAATAAATGTTAGAAAAAATATTAAATAAGTTTTTTAAAAAAGAAGAAGTATTTTTTATTGGTAGTACAGATATATTACCACCACCTTTAAAAAAGGAAATAGAGGAGGATTTAGTACGTAAAAGTAACACAGGTGATTTAGAAGCAAGAAATAAATTAATTGAACATAATCTTAGATTAGTAGTATTTCTTGCTAAAAAATATGATAACACCATGTATGATTTAGAAGATTTAGTTTCAATTGGTACAATTGGCTTAATAAAAGGAATAAAGACATATAAATTGGATAAAAATATAAAATTAGCCACATATGCATCAAGATGTATAGATAATGAAATTCTTATGTTCTTACGAAAAAATAAAAAAAGAATGAGCGAAGTAAGCTTTGAAGATTCAGTTAATTTAGATAGTGAAGGAAACGAACTTCATATAGAAGATATATTTGGTACAGAAGAAGACTTAGTGGAAAAGTCAATAGAATGTAAAGATGATAAAATATTGTTAGCATCTGAAGTAAAAAAACTAGATGAAAGAGATAAAGAAATAATAGAATTAAGATACGGACTTTCAGGAAAAAAGGAACTAACGCAAAAAGAATTAGCTGAAAAATTAAATATATCTCAATCATATATTTCTAGGATAGAAAAGAAAGTAATAAAAAAATTAAAAGCAATTATGAAAATATAGAGTACAAAACTTTATATTTTTTTAATTTTTAACTTGTTTTTAAATATATAGTTGTGCTAAAATAACTATAGTATATGACATAAGTGGAATTGGAGGAATAGAAATGTCAAATAATTATGATGATTATGGCTACGAAGATAAAGATTATGATAATGGCGGCGCAGGAAAGAAAAGATTTTTTATCGCATTCTTAATTGTTGCGGCAATAATAATAGTAATTGTTTTATTCTTGAAAGGGTGTGCTGGAAGAAATATTAAACCAAATGAACCAACAACACCAACTTTCGATTATGAAAAAACACTATTAGAGGCAGGAAAGAAATTCTATGAAAATAATACAGACCTAGCTCCTGTTGCAAATGGGGAATGCAGCACAGTAGAGTTAAGTACATTAGTTTCAAAAGGATTAGTTAACCCTGAAAACTTTAGTACATGTGATAACTCTGAAACATATGTAAGAGTATGTATATTACCAAATGGTACTAAACAATATACACCATGGTTAAAATGTACAGACAAGAATTCTGATACTGAATACGACAGTGAAAAAGAAGGAACAATTTCTGATATAAAACCAGATGAAAGTTTAGTAAGATTTACATTCATGCCTAAGAGATTGAAAGCAGGAAGCCAAAATTTAGGACCTGTAGAGGAAGTATGGAAAGAAGATATTAAGTATAGTTCTTACAAAACATTAGCAACTACAAAATATTATAGATATAGAGATCAATTGTTTACATGGATTGTTCAAGATAAAACATACTATACATCTAAAGGCGAAAAGAAAAATGCAAAAGATGTAAATGAATACTACACAGTTGCACCAAATAGTAATTACAACTTACATGATAATAAAAATGATAATGCATATAAGTGGTATACAATAACAGGTGGAAATGTAGAATGGGCAACAGCTGAAAATGGAAGAAAAATACCAAGCGAAAAAGCGATAGGTGAATACGATATTCCAGGTGAGACAGTAATTCTAAATCGTGAAAAGAGAACAGTTACAGGAACAGCTGAAGCAAATCATTATTATATTTGTGGTAAATATAGTACTTCAACTGATAAGCTTTACTCACTTAATGAAAAATGTGGTACTGGTTCTAATGCCAATAGACCATATACATTTGAAGAATTCTATACTTGTGGATATAATGATGTACCAGACATAGAAGCTGGAAGAGTTAAAAAAGGCGAAAAATGTACTACATATAGTGAATGGAAGAGAACATTTGAACAATGTGATACATCACAACCAACATGCCGTGCAATAACACCAGTTTATTACTATTATTGGTATAAATTAACTGGAGGAACTAAAAAATACTATCCATCAGGAAGATCAAGTGCAAGCGGAGAAAAAATTTACTATGTAGAAGCACCAGTTAAAGATGCTGTAAGAGACTTAAGTACTAAAGCAACAGCATATAAATGGTATAAAGCTACAGAAAGTGAAACAACTAATTACACAGCAGTAGCTCCAAGCGAAGGCGCAACAAAAACAAATAAATCAAAATGGAGTGATTGGTCAAGTTGGACAACTAAAAATCCAAAAACAAGCGACAGTAGAACAAGACAAATCGAAACAAAAACAAAAATTAAATTACAAGAAATAAAAGGAACTAACGATGCAAGTTGGGAAAATTTAAGTGAAACTTATGTTACTGAAGAAGAAATGATTACAATTTATAAAAATAATAAATACAATGTGAATTCATTACAAGATATCAATAATAATGGAGAACTTAAATACGATATAAAAATGATTATTAGAAACAAAAAGGAGGCTAATCAATAATGGATAAAGTTAGAGAATTAGAAGATAGATTAGAAGAAACTATTAGAGAACACTTAGATTTAACTGAAGTGGGCTTTGATGAAATTGATAATTATTGGAAAAAAATAGATGAAATTAAAAATGAAGCTAATCAAGTAGTTGCTGACCTTATAGTTGGCGCTGCTAGAGATGAAAATGGTAAATTTGTTGCAAAAAATAACATAACATTTGATGTAGATGAAATCGCTGCAATCACAACTAAAATAAAAGAAATAACAGATTTAGCATATCAAAGAATTTCAGAGAGTAGTGTAGTAGCTAGAGGAAAAAGAGATTTATTCGCACAAAAATTTAGTAGAAGAAGAGAAGTAAAACAATTGATTGCTATGAATGAGTCAATGGTTAATACACTTGAAACTGATATTAAATCAATTAAATCTCAATTAGGTGATCCAGGTCTAACACAAGAAATGATCGAAGAATTAGCAAAACGTGGAATAGAATATAAACCTAGTCCAAGTAATCTAACTCCAGAAAAGAGATTCTATTTAGAAAACGAATTAAAAGCAAAAGAAGCTTCTTTAGCAACATTCGTATCTGCTACTCAAATGTATAAAGAAGAACAAGAAAAATTAACTACAGATATGGGAATTCTTAAACATGGTGGAAAAATAGAAGAACCAGAAGAAGAAAAGAAAGACGAAGAAGAAAGAACTAATGAAGATAAAAAAGGTAAGGAAGAAGAAGGCCCAAAACCATTCCCAAATTTTGAAAATAATGGTGAAGGAACAGGAAATCAAGATGAAGAAGATAAAAAAGATGATACAATACCACTTCCAATTCCTCCAAGACCTATAATAGATGAAACTGACAATGATTTAGGAAAAGGTGAAGACGAACCAAAACCATTCCCAGATTTCGATAATGAAGGTGAAGGAACAGGAAATCAAGATGAAGAAGAGCAAAAAGGTGATACAAAAGTTGTACCTGTACCAATTCCTCCAAGACCAGAAATAGAGGAAGAAAATGATTTAGACCAAGATGACGAATTAAAAGATGAAATGCAAGAAGGAGAAAGATATAAAAAGAAAAAAACTCCAGCAGCATTATGGAAAAGAGTAGGAGCAGCAATAGCTGGAGCAATTACATTCCTTGCAATATTAGGAACAGCACATCACACAGGTCATATGATGGCTGATAATAGACAATTTCAAGCAGATGTATTGGAGGCGATAAATAACGTTGGACAAGTTCAAGTAGATGGTAGTGAGAATCCAAACCCGGATCCAGAACCAGAACCAGAACCTACTCCAACTCCCCCCAACCCTACAGATGAGGAAGTAAAAGGCGGAGGAAAAACAGACCCAAAACCAGCACCAAATCCAACACCAACTCCAACGCCAACTCCAACTCCAAATCCAAATCCAACACCGGATCCAACTCCTACACCAGAACCTACACCAACTCCAAATCCAAATCCAACACCGAACCCTGATCCTACACCAGAGCCAACTCCAACACCGGATCCAGAACCAACTCCAGATCCTGATAAACAAGATGACAATATGTACTTATCTCCAGGAGATGTTGGATACAATTCTGCAAATGGAACATATGTAGATTCAGAAGGAAATACACATAGAATCAATAAAGATGGAACAATATCAGATTTAGGAAAACAAGAATTAGATCATAATAATAAAGGTGAATCAGTAGTTGGAGAAGATAATTTAAATCCAGAAGAACCAAAAGAAATGCCAGTAATCGGAAATGTTACAACAGGAGCAGATATGACTGATGAAGAAATAAAAGATATGGACGATATGATTAATTCTGGTAAAAATCCTGAAGATTTAGTAGATAAAAGTAAATCAGAAGCAAGCGCTGAACCAGCAACTGCAGAAGATTACACTAAAGCAGAAGAAAACAAAAGTTCTTATGAAGAAGCAACAAACGAACAATTCAATAATTGGTGGGAAGATTTAACAAGTAAATTAAGTCCTGTAAATGATGAAGGACCATCAATGAGTCGTTAATAATCACTAAGAAGGAGGAAAAAAGAATGGAAAATTTAACAAATCAAGTACTAGAATTAGAAAGTGGTAAACAATATTTTGTAATTAGACAAGCTTCTTATAAAGGCACAACATATTTCTTAGCCGCTGAAATAACTCCAGATGGTGAAGACTTTACGAATAACTTTGTATTCTTTGAAAACATCGAAGTAAATGGAGAATCTAGGGTAAAAGAAGTTAAAGATCAAGCTATAGTTGAAGTATTAGCTAAAAACATTAAATTAGATTAATGAATAAAAAAATTAAAATCCTTTCAATATATATGTGAAAGGATTTTTTTTATGGCAAAGAATAAAGTAGAAATAACAGGAATTAATACGAGTACATTAAAAACATTAAACAGTGAAGATATGAATAATTTGTTTATTCAGTTACAAAAAGGCGATAAAAGAGCTAAAAATGTACTTATAGAAGGAAATCTAAAATTAGTATTAAGTATCCTTAAAAAATATCAAAATAGATGCGATAACTTAGACGATTTATTTCAAATAGGAACTATAGGACTTATAAAAGCAATAGATAATTTCGATCTTTCTTTTGGTGTTAAATTTAGTACATATGCAGTTCTAATGATAGAAGGAGAAATTAAAAGATATATAAGAGACAATAATCAAATAAGAATATCAAGAACTATAAAAGAACTTTCTTATCAAATTATTAACTACAAAGAAACATACCTAAAACAAAACGGAGTATATCCATCAAACGATGAGATTTGTTCATACTTTAATATAACACCATATGAGCTATATAATGTACTTTCTTCATTAACTGAACCAATGAGCATATTTGAACCAATCTATAATGATGGAGGAGACACTATATATTTATTAGACCAATTAGAAGACAAAACTACTAAAGATTTAAATGAACTACTCGCTTTAAGAGAAGCACTAGGTAAAATAAAAGAAAGAGAAAGAATCATAATAGAAAAAAGATATATGGAAGGATTAAACCAATCAGAAATAGCAGAATACCTAGGAGTAAGTCAAGCACAAGTATCAAGAATAGAAAATAGTGCTTTATCTAGTATTAAAAAATTAATATTGTAATATAATTTAATATGAAATTATCAGAATTACAAAGAAAAGATATTATAAATATAAAAGATGGCAAAAAAGTAGGTAGAATTATAGATGTTGAATTTGATCCATCTAATGGTTATATGATAAAGTTTGTTATAGAAAGAGCACACTTCGTTAGAAATTTATTAAGTACGAGTGAAAATCTTTCTATAAAGTTTACTCAAATAAAAAAATTAGGAGAAGACGTAATACTTATAGATATATCTTAGAAAATATGTTAAAATACAAGTTATGAAAAAGAAATATATTATTATTAGTTTATTAATTATATTGTTAATATTATTTGATCAAGGAATTAAATTATTAGTATTAAAAACTATAGTAGATAAACCAGTTATCATAATAGATAGTTTTTTAAAGTTTATTTATGTAAAAAATACTGGAGCTGCATTTGGTTTTCTAGGTAATAGTACTAACCTCCTAGTAATATTAACAGTAATACTTCTTTATTATTTAATTAATGAAATAAGAAGAAACATAGATTCAAAGTTATCTATAGTATCTCTTTCATTAATTATTAGTGGAGCAATTGGAAACTTAATAGATAGATTATTTAGAGGATATGTAATAGATTATATTTCTTTTACATTATTTAAAAGAGAAATGGCTGTATTTAACGTTGCAGATATATTTATAACATTTGGAGTAATATTACTCATGTATATAATAATAAGGGATGGTAGAAGTGAAAGAATTAGTAGTAGAAAAAAAAGATAATTTAAAAAGATTAGATATATTTTTAACAGAGAATACTGAAGAAAGTAGGAGCTTTTTATTAAAGAATATTAAAAGTGGCAAAATAACTGTTAATGATAATACTGTTAAAGGTGGATATACTCTAAAAACAAAAGACATCATCAAGATAGGAGACTTATCAGTAGATACAACTGTTAAAGGAGAACAAATACCTCTTGATATTCTTTATGAAGATGATGACATAATGGTAGTAAATAAAAAGAGTGGTATGGTAGTTCATCCAGGTAATGGTAACTACACAGGCACTCTTGTAAATGCTCTTATGGGGTACACTGAAGATTTATCAAACGAAAGCGGAGACAACAGATGTGGTATAGTTCATAGAATTGATAAAGATACCTCAGGTATACTTTTAATAGCTAAAACAAACGAAGCACACAGAATACTTTCAGAAGATTTTAAAAACAAAAATATCAAAAGAAAGTATATAGCACTAGTCTACGGAGTTATTGATAACAATAAAGGTAAGATAGTTGCTCCAATAGGGAGAAGTAAGCTAGATAGAAAGAAAATGTGTGTAACTGATGAGAATGCTAAAAATGCAACAACAAATTTTACAGTACTAGAAAGATATAAAAATGCAACACTAGTAGAACTAATACTTGAAACTGGAAGAACACATCAAATAAGAGTTCACATGGAATATATTGGACATCCAGTAGTAAACGATCCAACTTATGGTAAAAAGAAAATAATAAATAATTATGGTCAAATGCTACATGCAGAATACCTAGGTTTCAATCATCCAATTACTAAAAAGTTTATGGAATTCTCATGCCCTCCAGAAAAAGAATTTATGGAAATACTAGATATATTTAAAAATTCATAAAATATATAGTTGCCATTAATATAAAAGCATATATACTATAAATAATATAAGGTATCAAAAAATATGAAGAATTTTTTGATATCTTTTTAGTCTCAATAAACAAAAATATACTAGATAACATTACTACAGTAGTAATCGCAAAACCTAAGAATGGACTCATCAAATAAAAGAAGAAATACATAAATAATTGATTAGCAAAATAATTAGTAAGTAGTATATATAAGTAATCTCTATTCTCTAGTAATTTAACTTTATTAATTATAATAACTATACTAATAGTATTAAGTATGTAGATAACAAACCATATTATACTTATCCATTTACCACTAAGAGCAAAACTAGGTAATTTAAGTAAACTGTAAAATTCAGGGTCATAATTAAAAATAAGTCCACTAAGTAACCAAAAAAATAGTATAATAATAAATAATAGTATTTGCTTAAGATATGTTTTCAAATTTATCACCTCTTTACTAATACTATGATTAATAGTAAAATATTATTATTGAAAGGAAGCATTATGAACATAAAAATAGATAAAAAAGATGATGTAATATTAAAGATATTACACTATTTCATAACAGAAGAAGATTATAAACCAATAATTATAAATGGTCTTGAAAATGAAATCTGGCTAGAAAATATGCAAAGTGATTTAAAGCTAATTAGAATTAATACTAATTATATACATAATGAAGAACAATTAAAAACAGATATGTATAAAGCCCAAAGTATAATGAAAAGTATAAAAAGAAATACTTTATCATTAAGAATGAATATGTTAAATTTATTACTTGATACCGGAGATAGTGTTAAGGTTATGGAAAGTAAAAATATTGAAACTATTAAAGTAGGGGAATTAAATGATTTTAAAAAGAACGAATTTGTAAAAGAATTTTTTCCTAAAGTAAGTGATGCCGAATTAACTGATCAAGTAGATCCCGTAGAGTTCTTTAAATTAACAGAAGATATGAATCAAAAAACACTAAAAAATGAAAAGAAACTTGCTAAAATATTTAGTCCTAAAAAACCAGTTATTACTTATGCATTAATTGTACTAAATATTATGGTATATTTATTCATGGTATTATACGATATCGATGGAAACTATTTCTATGCATTAGCAAACAATTATGAGTTTGTTCAAAGTGGACAAATATATAGACTTATTACTTCAATGTTTTTACATTCAGATATTATTCACATAGCATGTAACATGTATGCATTATATATTTTAGGACCAATAGTAGAAAGATACTATGGTAAAACCAAATTCTTATTTATTTATATGTTAAGTGGCATACTGGGTAGCGTATTTAGTGCAGCATTTATGAGTGCAGATACAATAAGTATGGGAGCTTCTGGTGCAATATTTGGACTTCTTGGAAGTATAGCATATTTCACTTATTATTATAGAGCAACACTTCAGGGTTTACTAAGAAGTCAAATTTTACCAGTTATAATATTAAATTTAGCATTAGGATTTATGATTCCAGGAATTGATATTTCAGGACATATAGGAGGACTACTTGGAGGTATATTAATATCAATGGCTATTGGAATAGGTGATAAAGGAAGAAAGTCTGATCAAATAAATGGAATTATTGTATATACACTAATGACAGCAGCAATGCTATATATGGTATTTGTAAAATAGACATAATAAAACTGATTATACATGCAATAATCAGTTTTTATTTTTAATTAAATTTTTCTATATAAACCAATTGCTTTACCTAGAATAGTAACATTATTTAATATAATTGGTTCTAAGAAATCATTTTCAGGTTGTAATCTAATATGATCATTTTCTTTATAAAATCTTTTTAAAGTGACTTCATTTTCATCAGTCATAGCAACTACTATCTCACCATTATTGGCGTTATTTTGTTTCTTTACAATAACTATATCACCATCAAATATGCCAACATTTATCATTGATTCACCATTAACTTCTAAAGTAAATACATCATGATTTTTAGGAATCAATTCTTTAGGTAATGAAAAAAACTCATTTGGATTTTCAATCGCCTCAATTGGATTTCCAGCAGCAACTTTACCAAGTAGTGGAACTGATACAACATTTTCTTCTATCTTACTATATTCATTAGGCACATTAAGTTCTATAGTTCTAAATTTACTCTCAGTTTGATTTATATAACCTTTATTAGTAAGATTCTTCAAATGAACAAACATAGTAGCAGTACTACTTAAGCCACATAAACTACATAACTCACGAATAGTTGGTGCGTATCCCTTTTCAGCAATAAATTTCTTAATAGTAGTTAATATTTCTTCTTGCTTATTAGTTAATTTCTCCATAAAATCACTTCCTAACTAAATAATAACATACAAAAAAATGTTTGTAAATATTACTTAACCAAAATTATATAACTTTTACCAAAAATTCGAATTAAATAGCATTAACCCACATATTATGATAAAATTGATATATAAAGTAATGTATGGAGAAATTGCTCTGAACAAAAATATTTATGTAATTTTAGAAACTGAATATAAAAAACACAAAAAATATTCAGATTAATAGGTATGAAAGAAAGAACCAAAAATGGCTTATTTAGATTCGCTAAGTTTAGGACCTAAAAAGAAGGAATTAAATTTGTAACTAATAACGAATGAGAAAACTATAGAAATAAGAATTTTATTTCAATGAAAGATCTAAGGAGTATGTTATGGAAAATAAAGAAAAAAATAAAGTATATATATCTTTAATGACTAAATTAAATAAAGCATTAAAAAACGAATTTTATTACGAAGCAATATTTATAGAATATGCTATTTTAGAAGATAGAACAGAATCTATTTTAAAACATTCAAATGTTTATATTGAAAATCCAACATTATCAAAAAAACTAAGTACTATTAAAAGATTAAAAACATTAGATAATAAGTATTGTAAGAAACACTTAAATAATGAATTAATTCAAAGTATTTATACTTGGAAAAAAGATAGAAATTGTCTAATACATGATTTAATAGTATCAGAATATAACAATGTTAATGTAAAAAAGATCGCAGAAGAAGGATATTTAATAGTTAAAAAACTAAATAATAAATCTACATTAGTAAATAAGTATATAGATAGTATTATTAAAGAAAAAAATAAATAAAATATGAAGGTGAGTAGTATGTTAGAACACATCGTAAGTGTATTTAAAAAAATAGCAGACACAAAAGACACAAGTTTGTTCACTAAAGAGTTAAGTTTAGAAGAAAGAAAATATTTTGTAGAATTAAGTGACAAAGATGGGGGAGAAGAAGTTTTTGCTTTACTTAATGAAGAATATTTAGAAAAACTTGAATCAATATTCGAAGCAAGTGATATAAAAACGATTACTTCAGAAGAAGCACAGGAAGAAGTAAAAGATATTGAAAAATTTAAAGGTCAAAAAGAAGAAGTAAAAGAACAAATTATTGAAGCACTACCAACAGAAGAACTAAAAATGCAATATCTAGATTACATTCCAGAACACTCAAGAGTTTCTATTATATTGAATTTTCAACATGAAGAAAATAGAAAGAAATCACTTGACAAGTTAGAACTAGAGAACAGTAAAGCAAAAGTAGTTGCAAGCTTAGAAAACATTAGCGATGAGGAAAGACTAGATTTTTTAAAAAAAATTAAAGATTTTAATAATGAATATGTAGTAAATATTATAGTCAAATTAACAGACGATGGCCCTAAAAAAGAATTTATGAATTTAATTCAAAGTAGAAATTTAAGGAATGAGATAATAACTTCATTAACTGAACCACAAAATAAAATGGAAGCTCTAAGTTTATTAACCGATGTGAACGATGAATTTATAAGTAAGAGTATTGTATATTCTTTTTCAGATCCAGAAGATAGAATAAAATGTCTGCATTATTTAACTGGAAAAGAAATTTTTATAGTAGACCTAATTATAAAATTACCAACTGATGATCAGAAAAAAAGAGGTCTAGACATAGTTAACAAATCAATGGATGATTCTGATAAAGCAAACATAATAAAAGAAATAACAGATCCAGAAATAAGAATTGAATGTTTGAAATATCTACACAAAGATAATTGTCTTAAAGAAATAATCATAAATTTACCAAAGGAGCAACAAAGAATTGATAATCTTCATTATATTTCTAATAGTAAAGATAGTTCTATAAGTGACCAAATAAAGGCAGAAATTATAGCTACATTACCAACGTTAAGTAATAGAATTGCTTTGTTAGAACAAATAGGTGATGACGAAGCAAAAGCTACAATAGTTATATCTTTGCCAGAAGAACAAAGAGTTGAACATGTTGGAAAAATATCTAGCGATAGAATAAAGGTTAGAGTGATAACCACATTAAAAACAGACAGGTTAAAATTAGACGCTTCACAAACTGTAACACTCTCAGATTGTTTATTAGAAATAATAAAAGAAATGGAACACGATGAAGGAAAAATAGAGTTATTTAAAAAAATTGCATTATTATATCCAGCTAGAATCACGGAAAATGTTTTTGAATTTGAACACGATGAATCATATATTAAATTAGTTGAGAAGATTCCAAAAATAATAAATAAAATAGAAGTTATAAAAGCAATTACGGAAAAAAAACCTGAGTTGTTAGATGAATTTGATATTTTTGAAAAAGAACAGAAAGAAAATAAAGAAGAAAGCAGAGAAAAGAAAAAAATATTTATTACAAAGTTTTTATCTATGGAGAAAACCTTACAAGATGTTATATCTGATTTTATTAGTAAAAACAATGGGAAATTAACTATAGGTCAAGTAGAAGATATAACAGAAATTGTTAAAGCATGTGAAAATACAAATTCTTCTGAACTTGAAAAATTAACTGATAGATTAATAGTCCAAATACTATCAACTGATCATCCATTAGAAACATTTAAAAAGATAGAAAAAATATTTACTAAAAAAAGTATTCCAACATTCGGAAAAACGTTTTTATGTTTTCAAATTTTATATCCAAACTTTAATAAGAAAGGTAGTTTTGAATTTAATTATAATGATGGAAATTTATCACCTGAATTAACAGAAGCATCTCAAACGAGACGAATGAGAGCATTATCACTAAATGCTACACCGACTGATGTTAGATTTCAAATAATATTTAATGATTTACTAAGAATTTCAGCTCGTTCAAATAATCGCTCACTAAAAGAATGCATATCAAACATAGAAAAGGGTAATGAAATTTACTTAGCGATTGCTAACAAAACAAAAAAATATTCAGAGTTAGACGATAGAAGCAAAGAAGTACTAGATATTTTTGTAGAACAATTAGAAGCACTCTATGAAAGAACAAGAAAATATGATGGTGAAACAATAGATGGAATTAACATTGAAGATAAAATAGAAAAATTGTCTAAGAAGTTTGTATCAAAAAGTAGATATGATTTACCAGACAAGATAATTAGAAGTTTTGCGTACTCTGCTGGAATAAGTAGTATGGAAGAATTAAAAACAATAATGTCTGAGTCAGTACGAAAAAGAGATGAAATTTCTAGAAAAAGAAGTGAAGAGTTATCTCATGGTAAACCATTAACACTTGAAAAAGGAGATTTCATTAGAGGAATAGGAAAATTAGATGGCTTTGCTAGCATACTAAATGAAGGAAATGTTTGTAAAGAATTTTTAGGAACAATTTTAGGAACTAGTGATTCAGATATGACACCTTTAGACATAGATTTTTCACTAATAACAGAAGATGGTAAAAGTATATATGATTGTTTTAATACTTCTAGAACAGGAGCTGATTTTGGATATGGCAACATAGCAGTTGTGATAAAAAAAGATAATCCTAACATTAACATAACTAGAATAAATAATAATGAACCAACAGGAAGACAATATGATCCTACAAAGATGGAAATGTTTACAACTCTTGACCCAAAACATTATGGTGGAAGAACAGGCATGGCATCAACTGACATAGATTATATTATTTATGCACCAAGAGGAGCAAAAATCAATCATAATAAACCATATAATGATGATGGCAGTATAAACTTTATAGAACAAAAAGAAAGTAATGATCTAGCAATCATTAAAAATGAAATTGCTATTAATGGTTTCTATATTCCAGTAGTAGACTTTGCGGGAAAAATCTTATTTACTGCTGAAGAGTATGATATGTTAAGAAGTAAAATGGCAGGGCTATCATATTATGGATGTAATGACTATACTATGAGTCCACATTCAAGTTCTAGTATGGTTGATGAAATAATAACTATGCTAGATGAAAATGAACAGGTTAAAAATGAACAATCACCAAAAATATACTCAGCAATAGAAAGTGCAATAACTGATATGGTATATGATAAAGAAACTGGTCAAAAGATGAAATGTTTTGACAAAATAGGAAGAAACATAGTACCAGGAAGCGTAGAAGTATTAGAAACGGGTTCATCAAAAAGAGGTACAAATGTACCAGGAGACTTTGATTTCGATTATATTTTTAGAGTAGATGCAGCAATTGAAAATGGAAGAAAAGGAGAAGTAAATAAAGCTTTAGCGGATAAACTTCATATGGAAGGCATACCCTCAGACGATATAAGAGATAAGACAGCAAAAATACCTGGTGTGGGTGATGTACAAATAGATGTCACATATGTTAAAAAGAATGACAAAGTAGAATACTCAACTGAAATGGCATTAGAAGATAGACTTGAAACTATTAAAAGAATAGATCCAAAAATGCAAAGAGAAATAAGAGCAAATATAATCTTAGCAAAACTTTTATTTAAACAAGAAGGATGTTATAAAAACCAATTTAAGGATAGTTTACAAGGTGGACTTGGTGGAGTAGGTATTGAAAACTGGATACTTCAAAATGGTGGCTCATTAGAATCAGCTGCAAGAAGTTTCTTAGCAGCCTCAGAAGGCAGAACATTCGAGGAATTTAAAAAGGTATATCACGTACATGATTATGGAAAAAATCATATGTATAAACGTAAAGCAATATATCCACATGATGACTTTGTTTATAATAATATGAATTCAACTGGATATGAAAAAATAAAAGAATCACTAAGAAAATATTTATTATATTTACAAGGAGACAAAACCATACTTTCAGATTTAGAAAGTAAAATTCAAGATTTAAAACCACAACAAGAAAAGCAAGAAGAAACCTTTAAGATACTATAATAACAGAGAAATTTTTTCTGTTATTTTTTCAAATTCTTAACACATAACTTTTAAATTATGCTATACTATAAACTAGAATAGAAGAGGTAATAAAATGAATAATAGCGAAGTAACAAATCAAAATAATATAAGTACACCAATGCAACCACAAACATCAATACAAACGCAAACAAAAACATCAAAGAAAAATATAATGATACCAATAATTATTGTAGTCGCATTAATACTTATAACAGGAATATATTTCTTGATAGAATACTTAAATCCTAAAATTGAAATAAATAATCTAAAAAAGGAATATGACTACAATGAATTTAACAAATTGAATTTAGTTCAAAAAACAAGTCTATTTGTTAAAAAAGAAAACACATTATGGACGTTAAATGGATATGATATTTACAAAGGAAAAACATTAAAAAATATACCAGTTAAATCAGGCAATAATACTTTAACTATTACAAATGGTAAACTAACAAAATCATATGAATTTAATATTAATGCTGATAACACATTGTTATTAAAAGATGACTATTTAGTAATTGCTCCAGATGATGAAGACTATGATAAAGATGGTATACCAAACAAAATTGAAAAAGAAAAAGGACTTTCAACATATAGTAATGATACAGATGGGGATGGACTATATGATAATGTAGAATTAATAATGGGGTTAGATCCAACTAAAAAAGATGACTATAATGAAATTAGGACTTTTGAAATAAAGCAAGATAATGATGAAACAAATAGGAACTATATAGTAATCAAAGGAAAAGGAAATATTGCCAATACTTTTTTAGATACATATGAAGGTAATATTGGAATATCAGAAGATAATCTAGTAACAAAAGAAATGTTTAGAATATCAACTACTAATAAAGAAGAACAGGAAGTCACAGTATATTTAAAAAAATCATATTTGTGGAAAAATAAAAGTGATGAAAATACAATTTATACTTATGATTCAAACACCAAAAGCATAGAAGCTTTAGAAACAAATTGTGAAGATGATATGTGTAGTGCAAAACTAACTAAACTAGATAAAATTCTATTTCTTGGAGTAAATAAATCTTTAGGAAAAAATGAACCTAAAAATCAAATACATATATTATTAGATAATTCTGGTTCAATGTATACATTAAAATATATGAGAGAAAAAATGGGTATGAAGTATGATCCAGATGAAAAGGACAAAGAAGGCGAAAACGCAAATGATGTTAACTTTAAAAGAGTAGATTTAATGAATGAACTAGTTAAAAGACTTGGTACAGAAAAATATGAATACTCAGCAGCAGCATTTACTGCGGATTACTGTAGCTTAATAGAAAATTCAAAAGATTTAGAAAAAATCCAAGAAAAAATTAGTTCTATAAAAACAGATTGTCAAAATTTCAATGGAACAAGTATTACTGACAGTGTTCTTGACGAAGTTAAAAAATTTGATACAAATGCTACTGGAAGTAAATTTATAATTCTATTAACTGATGGAAATGACAATACTTATTTTGGATTTCCACATAATTTTACTGAATATGGGCTTAAAAAAATAGCTGCGAAAGGTATTAAAATAATTACTATAGGTCTTGGATCATTAGTAAACGCAAATAGTTTGATTAATATTGCTCAACACACAAATGGTAAATATTTATATTCAAGTGATAGTAACATGTTAGAAACACTAATAAGTATTATTGAAGGAGAAATCGAAAACAAAAAAGAAGAAATAGATGGAGTAGAGGCAACATTAATAGCTGATAGTGGCTTTGAAGTAAATAGAGATGGATTTAATTTCGAAAACTTTGGTAGTAAAGATAGTGAAGGCGGAAACTGTTATGGTTTTTCATGGCTTTCAAAGAAAATATTCTTAAATACATTAAAGGCAAGCGATACTGAAAAAAGTAATATAATGTCAGTAATGAATGGTGGTTCTAAAGAATATAAACTTCTAGCATACACATTAACTGATAATAACAAAAAAAGACTTATAAAAGGAAATGTATATTCATTAAATTTGAATCCAAAATATAAAGAAGCATTCGATAATAAAGATTATAATAGAGACTTTGAAATAAGTGACTATAGATATGTAGAAAATAAAGTAGCATATATAAACTCTAATTATAAAGGAAAATATGCTAACCTTGGATTTGAACCATATTTCGAAGAATTATCTAATCCAACAACATTATTTGTAAATGGAAAAGACGAAGAAATAATAAAATATGAAACTCAAGGTTATATAAATTTAACTGATGCAAAAGAAATAGCTGATGAATACAAAGATGATTACCAAGTCTTACAATTAATTAATAGGAATTACAGGGAACAATTCACTAGATTCTTTAGTGCACTAGCAACTAATATCAAACAGGGAGATGATAAAATTAACTTCAAATATTATAAAAATTTAAATAAACTAATTGAAGAAATAAAAACAGGTTCACCAGCAATGATTTCTATTAGAGGATCATTAGGCGCACACTCAGTATTAGGAAATAAAGTATATAAAGTTGATGATAAAGAAATATATATTGTTGGTATATATGATTCAAATACACCAGGAGAAGAGGGAAAAGCATATTTTGAAAGACAAACTTCATACGAAAAAAATTCAAAAAATCCTTATTATTCATTTAGTTATACAGGTGGAGGAATAGACTTTAGTACATTTGTTTATGTAGGTGAATAGAATGAAAGACATCAATCAAGATGTCTTTTTAAAATGTTTAAACGTAGTCAAGTTGCGAAAAATGATCATATTATGGTATAATAAAAGCCAAGAAAGAAAAGTGATTGCGATGAAATATTTATGTACGTTTGGCAGTGGTTGGGATAGAGCAATAAAAAAAATATTTGAAAGAGAGTTTACAAATTATAATATTGAATTCATTAGTGATGGAATAATAATTTTTAATACAACAGAATTAATAGATACAAAAAAGATGTTTTTTTTCAATAATGTTTATTTACTATTAAAAAATAAAAAGGTTAACACAATTGATTATGATAAATGTGTTAATGAAATTATAAATGGATTAAAGATAAATTATGATGATATTAGGAAAAACATGAGTAATATCAATAATAAGAGCTTTAAATTTATAAGTATAGATGGAAATCAACCCTGCAAATTAAATTACAGAAATTTAAGCAAATTAGAAATGGAAATACAAAAAAATTTGAATCTTAAAGTATCGAAAAATAAAAAACACGACCTAGATTTTGTATTTTTAAGAAGAAATGATGGTAACATGTATTTACTATTGAAGTTATCATATAATCGAATAACAGAAAAAGAGCTAGAAAAAGGAGCACTAAGACCAGAAGTATCATATTTGCTATCCTCTTTAGCAAACATAAAAGAAAATGATATAATATTGGACCCTTT
>ULVD01064186.1_pt1 | contig 43819 bp, 35 predicted proteins | sample 1959101 | NCBI WGS metagenome assembly ULVD01 (sample SAMEA4835777, study PRJEB28245) | human gut metagenome | biome: gut microbiome; material: fecal sample | place: Denmark | collected 2008
AACTCAGCGTAAATTTTTTGTGCAGCTCAACAAGGACGTTTTCCGGGATGGCGGACTTGTCTATAACGTATGCCGACCTGTCTGTTATGTATACAAATATGTAGTCATGGGTTTCTCTCACCTTGACGAGCTTTTCGTAACTGACTGTTTCGTCCGAGCTTGCTCCGTCCGTGCAGGTGTGTACCTTTATTGCGTCGTCGGTAAAAGTGACCGTCATGCTGACGTCCCCGAACTTTTTTCGTCCTTTGTACTGAATTGCCGGCACGACAAAATAATAATAGAGCTGAATAAACAGCAAAAATAAACCAAGGAAAAAGATAAGCAGCTCCAACATTCTTTTTTCGGAAGATATGCACATCAGAACGATGTCAAGGGCAAGTACTATTGCTACAAGAACTGTGAACTGGATGAGCTTCTTTTTCGGATCACCCTTCTTAAACAAGCAGGCTCTTGAAAAAGCAGCGAGAGCTTTTTTGTCGAGTGCGCATTTTACGATTATATCCATGATCTTTCTCCTTTTTGGATTTATGTAAATATGATATAACATTTTGGTACTTATGTCAAGTATATTGACACTCAAAAACTGATAATTTCCTACTTTTTGAATATAAGTACTTGCGAAAAATCGTGTTTTGAGGTATAATAATATGAATAATGCTGTTTTCCGTTCATACGGAGCGGTGTGAAAAAACAAAAGATCATGGAGATAAAAATGGATATTATTCAGATGGCTCACGACATTGGCAAGGCAATCAAAGAAAGCGACGAAATGAAGGCTTACGAGGCTGCTCAGGCTGCATATGCCGCAGACGAGGAGCTTCAGACCAAGGTTACGGAGTATAACGTTCAGCAGAAGGCATTTGCCGATGAAAGCGCTAAAACCATGCCCAACGATTTTCTTCTCGGTGCGATCCGCAAGCGGCTTGAAGCACTTGCCGATGAAATAACCAAGGCTCCCGCATATGTTGCTTTTGCGGAAGCACAGGATAAGGTCACGGCTGTTCTTGCACAGGTAAATGAGACTATTATGTCAGAGGTTACCGGTGAGGAGCCGCATCACTGCTCCCACGACTGCTCGTGCTGCAGCGGCTGTCACTGATTCCGGCAATATTTTCATATCTCTGAGTTAAGGGGGATATCCGTATGACTCCGATGATGGAGCAATACTTTGAGATAAAAAATCAATATAAGGATTATTTGCTGTTCTACCGTCTCGGCGATTTTTACGAGATGTTCTTTGACGATGCCATAACGGGCTCGCGCGAGTTGGAGCTTACGCTTACCGGACGCGATTGCGGAGAGGCTGAACGCGCGCCGATGTGCGGCATTCCGTTTCACAGTGCAGAATCGTATATTGCCAAGCTGATCGAAAAGGGATACAAGGTAGCAATATGCGAGCAGATGGAGGATCCTGCTACCGCCAAAGGACTTGTAAAGCGCGAGGTCATCAGGATCATAACCCCAGGAACGGTAACCGAGGCTTCGATGCTTCCGGAGACACGCAACAATTACCTTGCGGCGGTATATATTGACGAGGGCGGTGCGGGTGTCTGCTTTGCCGACATTTCCACGGCGCAGATTTTTGCGACCTCATTTGATACGTCACAGTATCTGCCCCAGCTTCTGAGCGAGCTGGGTACATATGCTCCTCGCGAGGTTCTGATAAACCTTCCCTCAAAGCTGTGTCCCGAGCTTTCCGATTTTGTACGCACCCGGTTATCTGCCATGCTCAGCAGCGAGCAGGCGGAAAAATTTGATTATAAATCTGCAAAAGCGGCGGTTGAACGACAGTTTTGCGAGGTGCTCAGGGACGGAGATATTGAGCGGAGAAGGATAGTGTGCGCGCTTGGCGCTTTGCTGGATTACATTGCCGAAACGCAGAAGATCGATATTTCTTATATAAAAGAGCTGAACATATACGAAAACGGTCAGTATATGCAGATCGACCTCAGCACGAGACGGAATCTTGAGCTTACCGAAACAATGCGTGCGAAGGATAAGCGCGGCTCATTGCTCGGAGTGCTCGACAAGACCGTTACGGCAGCCGGAGCAAGACTTTTGCGTCAATGGGTCGAGCATCCTCTCCTCAGCATCAGCGCCATAACGCGACGGCAGTCGGCTGTCGGCGAGCTGTTTGACGACTATATGCTGCGTGAGGATCTGAGAGACCGCCTTTCCTCTGTTCTTGACCTCGAACGTCTCGTTACGAGAATTGTTTACGGCACAGCAAACGCTCGGGATCTGCGTGCGGTTTCCGCTACTCTTGGTGTGCTTCCTGATGTTAAAGAGCTGATCGGAAAATGCAAGAGTGATGAAATGGCGGCAATTTACAGCGCGCTTGACACCCTTGACGATGTAGTGGAGCTGATAAACAAAGCAATTGTTGAATCCCCTCCGGCTCTTGTGCGCGAAGGCGGAATGATCATGGACGGGTACAACGAGGATGTTGATCGTTTGCGCTCCATTGTTGACGGTGGTAAGGGCTGGATAGAGAAGTTTGCAGAAAAAGAACGTGAAGCGACCGGTATAAAGACGCTTCGCGTCGGATATAACCGGGTATTCGGTTATTATATAGAGGTAACCCGCTCTCTTGTCGATCAGGTGCCTGCCGACAGGTATATACGCAAGCAGACGCTGGCAGGAAGTGAGAGATATATTACACAGGAGCTGAAGGATACTGAGGCTACAGTACTCGGTGCGGGAGACCGTCTTTGCGCGCTTGAATACGAGCTTTTCTCCGCAGTGCGCAGTAAGGTTGCCGAAAATTCCGCGCGCATCCAGCGGGCTGCGGCATTGCTTGCCAGACTGGATGTTTATGCGGCACTCGCCGCCGTTGCGGCAAAAAACAACTATACCTGTCCGCATCTTAATGTGAAAGAGTCGATCTACATAAAGGATGGCAGACACCCGGTTGTAGAACAATTCGTAAAGGACAGCTACTTTGTTCCCAACGACACAAGTCTTGACATGAAAAATAACCGTGTGATGATTATCACCGGTCCGAACATGGCGGGTAAGTCCACATATATGCGCCAGGTCGCGCTTATTGCCATTATGACTCAGATAGGCTCTTTTGTTCCGGCGTCGGATGCGGATATCTGTATCACAGACCGTGTGTTTACCCGTGTCGGCGCGTCGGACGATCTTGCGTCAGGTCAGTCTACGTTTATGCTTGAGATGAATGAGGTTGCTAATATTCTGAAAAACGCAACTAAACATAGCCTGATCATTTACGATGAAGTCGGACGGGGAACATCAACCTTTGACGGGATGAGCATAGCCCGCGCCATTGTTGAATACACCCAGAGCCGTAAGGTGGGAGCAAAGACCCTGTTTGCGACTCATTATCATGAGCTGACCGTGCTTGAAGATGAGCTTGAAGGCGTTGTGAACTACAATATTGCCGCTCGCAAACGCGGGGACGGTGTGATCTTCCTGCGTAAGATAGTCCGTGGCTCTACGGATGACAGCTACGGAATTGAGGTCGCCAAGCTTGCCGGACTTCCCAATGAGGTAATAAAGCGTGCCCGCGAGGTGCTTGCATCCGTTGAGGCAAAGTCACGCGCTTTGTCAGAGTCGGAATGTAAAAAAGAAGGACGGGAAGCTGACTCCGACGCGATATCTCTTGAAGATTGTATAAATGAACAGATAATTGATGACCTGCGTGCCGTTGACGTCAACACGCTTTCTCCGCTTGAGGCAATGAACTTCTTGTTCGGGCTTCAAAAGAAGCTGAAATAAGAAAAGGAGACTGTAATTATGGGAAAAATCAATGTGCTGAGCTTTGATGTAGCCAACCTGATAGCCGCCGGAGAGGTAGTTGACAGACCGTCCTCTGTTATCAAGGAGCTTGTTGAGAACTCCATAGATTCGGGAGCTGACCGTATTACCGTCGAAATAATGCGCGGTGGCATCAGCTTTATGCGGGTTACAGACAACGGCTGCGGAATGAGCGCCGAGGATCTGCCCGTTGCGGTAAAGCGTCACGCAACAAGCAAGATACATAACGCAGCAGATCTTGACAAAATAATTACTCTTGGTTTTCACGGAGAGGCGCTTGCGGCTATTTGCGCGGTGTCTGACGTCAGGATTATTTCAAAGCCGCACGATTCGGAAATGGGCGCCATGTATGAAATACACGGCGGGGCAAACGGTGAGTTGACCGAGCGCGGAGCGTCTGACGGAACGACTATTATCGTTGAAAATCTGTTTGCCAACGTTCCTGCAAGGCTGAAATTTCTGAAAAAAGATACCACGGAGGCGATTGCAGTGGGGGCAGCGGTTGAAAAAGCCGCACTTTCGCATCCTGAAATCGCTTTCAAATATATTTCCGATGGAACAGTCAAGCTTGAGACCTCCGGCAATGGAGATCTGAGAAGCGCGGTACGTTCGGTGTTCGGAAAGGCATACTGTGACGGAATGCTTCCCGTGAACGATACCCGCGAGGGGATAAAGGTTTCCGGGTTCATCGCTTCGCCGATGCAGGTAAAAGCCAACCGTAACTATGAAAATTTCTTTATCAACGGAAGGTATGTTAAGACAAAGACAGGTATGTCGGCGATAGAGCAGGCTTACTCATCTTATATTTCTCCCGATAAATTCCCGGGATGCGTCATATTCATTGACATATCTCCGGAGGCGGTGGATGTTAATGTTCACCCTGCCAAGCTGGAGGTTAAATTTTCAAATGAACGCCCGGTTTTTGATGCTGTTTACTATGCAGTGCGCCGCGCGCTGACAGAAAACGAGCGCCGCCCGGAATTTGGTTTTGAAAAAAACAGCTCAAATATACCTGCATCCTCATTTGCTCCTGCCCGAGCCTCCGACGCCTTTGTGCCGACAGTAAGTACCCGCGAGAGAAGTGCGGAGCAGATCAACATATCCGCGGCGGTGAGTTCTGGCGTGCAAAATCATGTTTCGGTACAAAAACAGGCTGACTTCGCCGTTGGGGGCAATAAGGATCAAACACATTCGGTAACCGATGTGTCCGATAAGCCATATCTTAACGGTACGCGTCCGCCGGAAAATGTTGCCGAATACTCGGAATACCTCAGCTATCGCGGCGACGACTATGTTCTGGGCATTGACGACGATATAACCGGATTTGAAAATTATGTGTCGCCCGGTACGGGATATGTTGAGCCGGAAATTATCCGGATCATGTACGGTGAGGAGAAAGCCAGTCGCTCGGCAGCGTCGTCGGTAAACCTCGACAGCATAAGCTCCGAGGCAAGCAAGGGCGGTGAACCGGCGCCCTCCGAGGTAAACAAAACGGAATCGGCTCCGGCAACCGATTACCGCATTGTCGGTGAAATATTCAATTCATATATAATTGTTGAAAAAGGCGATTCATGTCTTATCATAGATAAGCACGCCGCGCATGAGAGGCAGATATTCGAACGTTTCAAACGAAATATGAATAACGGCGGACGTGCGTCGGTCATTCTTGCGCTTCCACGCGAGGTCATGCTTATGAGCGGCGAGGTAGCCCTCATTAAAGAATACAGAAGCGAGATCGAGGCGGTCGGCTTTGAGTTTACTTCTTCGCGTAATACAGTCAGCCTTTCGGCTATTCCGGACGGAATTGACATTAATGAAGCCGCCGGAATGATAGAGTCAATTGCCGGTGCGCTTGCAGATTCGACAGGAAGCGTAGAGCTTACGCGTGATCTTGTGTTTGAAAAGGCTCTTTATCAGGCATCCTGCAAGGCTGCAATAAAAGCAGGCAGAATATATCCTGATGAGTATATCGAAAAGCTGGTCGATGACCTTATGAAAATGCCGGATATAACTTATTGTCCGCATGGCAGACCGGTTGCTTTTGAAATGAAAAAATCAGCGCTTGACCACCGTTTCAAACGTAGCTGAAGATAATTCAGCGTATAATTACAAGCAGGGAGTAAGATCGATCAATGTTTGAACTTAAATGCACCGAGGACAGAGCACGCAGAGGAGTGCTGCACACTGTTCACGGGGATATTGAAACTCCGGTATTTATGAATGTAGGTACCTGTGCCGCCATCAAGGGCGGGGTAGCGACATACGAGCTTAAGGAGATCGGGTGTCAGGTCGAGTTGTCTAATACCTATCACCTTCATATACGTCCCGGTGACAGACTTATTCACGATATGGGCGGAATCAGAAAATTCATGAACTGGGACGGTCCTGTGCTGACCGACAGCGGCGGATTTCAGGTGTTTTCGCTTGCACAGCTCAGGAAGATAACCGAGGAAGGCGTGCAGTTTGCGTCGCATATCGACGGCAAACGCATTTTTATGGGACCTGAGGAAAGTATGCAGATACAATCCAATCTTGCCTCGACAATTGCAATGGCGTTTGACGAGTGCGTCGAAAATCCGGCGCCATACGATTATGTGAAAGCGTCATCGGAGCGTACGGCAAGGTGGCTTGTCAGATGCAAGAATGAGATGGACAGGCTGAACTCATTGCCTGATACCATTAATCCGCACCAGATGCTGTTCGGTATCAATCAGGGTGGAACATACGAGGATCTCAGAATAGCCCACATGAAGACGATAGCCGAGCTGGATCTTGACGGATATGCCATAGGGGGGCTTGCTGTTGGTGAGGAAACGGAGGAAATGTACCGCATTATTGACGCCGTTGAGCCGTATATGCCCAAGAACAAGCCGCGCTATCTCATGGGCGTGGGAACTCCGGTGAATATACTTGAGGCTGTGCATCGCGGAATAGACTTTTTTGACTGTGTCATGCCGAGCCGAAACGCACGTCACGGAAACGTTTTCACCTGGAAGGGTAAGATAAACATTCTGAATGAAAAATATGCACGCGATCCGAGGCCTATCGACCCGGATTGCCATTGCCCGGCGTGCACCCGGTACAGCCGCTCGTATATACGTCACCTTATCAAGGCCAAGGAGTCTCTGGGAATGCGTCTTGCAGTTGTTCACAATCTTTATTTTTATAATGAACTTATGAGCAAGATAAGAGAGGCGCTTGATGAGGGCTACTACGATAATTTCTACAACAAATACCGGTTGATCCTTGCCGAACGCGCCCCTGACTGATGCGCAAAGCTGAGCTAATATTGTTTATAAACCGATAATATATAGGCTATTGCAAATACGGTTACTTTGATGTATAATTATCTGGCAGCATCGGCTATATCTGCGTTGTCTTATTAAGTCATTAAACAGCAGAAAGGAGAAACAATGCTATCGGCAGTAAAGAATTTTGCGTTGACATTGTTGATATCTCTTTTGATATTTTCGATTCTGGCATATGTTGTGGTCGGAATGGTACTGACCAATCTGTCCGGAATAACCGGAAATACCGAAACAGAGGAAACCGCTGCGCCGGACAGTCCCGTGATAACCGACAGCGAGGGTGGGATAATTGATATTACATTATCAGACTCCGGGCGCTCGTTCAATATGCTTATTGCGTTGACTGATTACGACCCTTCGGTTTACACATACGATCCTGCGGTCGTTGAATTTCTGTACGGTACTGAAAATCCGGATATCATCACGCCTGCTCCGGTGCCGGAGGACCTGTCAGAACCGCGTAAAGTGCCTGTTACCCCGGATTCCGATCCGGAGGATGGCGATTACCTTACAACGGAAAAAGGTGATCCGCTGATTCCCGGTGGGCTTTATGAGAACTATTACAAGAGCATCAGAACGACACAGCTTATTTTGCTGCGTTTTGACCTTGAACGTTCCGAGGTAACCTTCAGCGCGTTCCCGAACGATACCGCCGTGGTTATGGGTGAAAAATATATTGAGCTTGGAGATATTTACGCGGAGTACGGAAAAGAAATACTCTGCGATGAGATACACTCAATTACCGGATGTCTTGTTGATAACTATGCAATTCTTGACCCGCAAGAGCTTGCTGGTCTTATTGATGCCCTCGGAGGTGTGTATTTCGATGTGCCGTGTGAGATGAATTTTATTGAAAGCGACAATTCTATGGTAGTAATAAAGGAAGGCGGTCAGCTGGTCGACGGCAAAAATGCCCTCAGGATACTCAGCTTTGATCTGTACTTTGAAAACGGACAGTCGCGCGAGAATACCGCGGTTGATTTTGCACGTGCAGTGCTTTCAAACATTACTCAGATAACCAACTACCCGAACGCATATGCACTGTTTGAGAAGCTGTCATCGTTTGCCGAAACCGATTTTACAAGATCGGATTTCGAAGAAAACCGTGATTTTATTTATAAGTATCCTCAGCTTCAGAACGGCACAAGAAGTCCTGTGACACGCTCCGTTCTGCTTGGAGGAGAGCAGCGTACAATTATTGATGAAATAGCCACCTTGTCGCTGTTTGCTGAATACCGGCGCATTATGCCCGGAGAATGACCCCGAAAAATCAAGAAATAAAAAATATATAAAAAGGAATTTCTGTTATGGACAACAAAGAAAAAACAATGGATAAGATAGTCGCCCTGTGTAAGAACCGCGGATTTGTTTTTCCCGGCTCAGAGATATACGGCGGACTTGCAAACACATGGGATTACGGCCCCCTCGGTGTAGAGCTTAAAAACAACATCAAACGTGCCTGGTGGAAGAAATTCATTCAGGAGAACCCATATAATGTTGGTCAGGATGCTGCAATTCTGATGAATCCGCAGACATGGGTAGCATCGGGACATCTTGGCGGATTTTCGGATCCTCTTATGGACTGCCGCGAGTGCAAGGAGCGCTTCCGTGCCGATAAGCTGATCGAGGATTGGTGCGCCGAGACAGGTCATGTGCTTGATAAGCCCATTGATGCTTTTACCCAGGCTGAAATGAAGGCATTTGTCGAAGATAACGACATTCCGTGTCCCACGTGCGGCAAGCATAATTTCACCGATATAAGACAGTTCAATCTGATGTTCAAGACCTTCCAGGGCGTTACCGAGGACGCGAAGAATACCGTTTATCTCCGTCCGGAAACAGCGCAGGGAATTTTCGTCAACTTTGTTAATGTTCAGCGCACGACACGCCGTAAGCTGCCTTTCGGAATCGGTCAGATAGGTAAATCCTTCAGAAATGAAATAACACCCGGTAACTTTATCTTCCGTGTACGTGAGTTTGAACAGATGGAGCTTGAGTTCTTCTGCGAGCCGGGGACTGACCTTGAATGGTTTGCATATTGGCGCGGATTCTGCCGCGACTGGCTGCTGTCTCTCGGAATGCGTGAGGAGAACCTTCGTCTGCGCGATCATGACCCGGAGGAGCTTTGCTTCTACTCAAAGGCTACCACCGACTTTGAATTTATGTTCCCGTTCGGATGGGGAGAGCTTTGGGGAGTTGCCGACCGCACCGATTACGATCTTACACAGCATCAGAATACCTCCGGCAAGGATCTCAGTTATTTCGACCAGGAAAAGAACGAAAGATATATTCCGTATGTTATTGAGCCGTCACTCGGCGTTGAGCGCTCCTTCCTTGCTTTCCTTGTCGATGCTTATGATGAGGAAGTGGTTTCAAAGGATGAGAAGACCGGCAAGGAGGATATCCGTGTTGTTCTTCACCTACATCCCGCGCTTGCTCCTTTTAAGGCTGCGGTGCTTCCGCTGTCCAAAAAGCTATCCGGAGAGGCTGAAAAGATATTCCATGAGCTTCAGAAGGACTATATGGTCGATTTTGACGATGCAGGCTCGATTGGAAAGCGTTACCGCCGAGAGGATGAGATCGGCACTCCTCTTTGCATCACCTATGACTTTGATTCTCAGAACGACGGTTGCGTGACCGTTCGTGACAGAGATACGATGCAGCAGGTGCGTATCCCGATAGCAGAACTGAAAAATTATATTGCGGATAAAATAAGATTTTAAGGTAAAAACAGATGAACGCGGATGGATCGCGCGCGGTGGATGCACCGACACAATACTCTAACAGAGCAGACGATGTGCTTCGTACAGCTCTTGATATCGGCGAGCATATCCTTGAAAACGGCGGAGAGATCAGCAGAGTAGAGAATACCATTGAGCGCATCGGTTATGCACTGGGCGCGATCCATGTAGAGGCTTTTGCTGTTACAACGCTCATTACTGCATCTGTCAGAATGAAAGATGGGTCATATTCGCAGCAGATGCGCCGGGTTAAGAACACCGATGTTAATCTGTATCGGGTCGAGGAGCTTAACAGGATCTCAAGAGAACTGTGCTCCGGCTCCATTGACATTATTGAAGCGCAGGAGAAAATATCACACGTCAACCATTCTCATGAACTTAATAAATATATGATCACTCTCGGACGTGCGCTGATATGCGGAGGTTTTGTACTGTTTTTTGGTGGAACATGGCGTGATGCATTGGTGTCATCGGTTATCGGAGCGCTTATGTCGCTTGTTTCCGGAGGACCGAGTGAGGCTTTCAATGCGGTTTCCCAAACAGCTGCACGTTCTTTTCTTGCCGGCATTGCGTCGATTCTTTGTGTTCGCGCCGGAATCGGAGATAACGCAGACTTGATCATGATAGGAACCATTATGCTTCTGATACCGGGAATGGCAGTCGGCACATCGATCGGAGATATGCTTGGTAAGAATATTATTTCCGGAACCATGCGTTTGGCTCAGGCGTTGATTCAAGCGGTAGTGATAGCACTCGGTTATTCAGCAGCCATATTGCTGCTTGGAGGTGTTTCATGAACGAGTTGCTTGTGCGGCTTATAGGAGGAGTTGTCGGTACACTGGGATTTGTTTTGGCGTTTGAGGTTAAAGTCAAAAGAATCCCGGCTTCGATTTTAGGCGGACTTATAGGTACTGCGGTATATCTTTTGTGTGACACTCTTGGTATGCACGCATTTGTAACAAATACTGTTGCTGCTTTTGTGATAACTATATACTCTGAATCGGCAGCCAGAATACTTCATTCACCGGCTTTAACTTTTCAGATACCCGGAGTTATCGTATTGGTTCCCGGGAGTGCGCTTTATTATACGATGCGGAATCTGATATCCGGAAACTTTTCTGAAGCCGGGCGTTTTGCAATGACCACGCTTCAGGTAGGGGCGGGGGTTGCCGACGGAATTATCTGCGGTACTGTTTTGTTCGGACTTATAAAGCTGATAATTGAAAAACTGCACAGTATTTCTTCGCCTCGTGAACGCAAAAAACGCTTGAAAAAGAAAAAAAATAGTAAATCAGTTGATGCGCCATCGAAATAACTTTTCAGATCACCGGGACATACATCTCAAATTGAGGGAGATAATTCAGTTAAGATTGCTTTTTTGCAATCGTGATTATGCGCAAAGACTTTATACAATCACTTAAAATATACAGATCCGGCTACGGCATTTGGTGCCGCAGCCGGATCTGTGTAATGTAAAATTCGTTTATCCGCGGGTTTTTCCGCCGGCAACGTTGATCGTTGTGCCGTGGATATATCCTGCCTTGTCGGAAGCAAGGAAGGCAACGGTCGATGCCACCTCTGAGAGCTTGCCGGAACGTCCGAGCGGTGTAGTACTGGTCTTGCTGTAGCCTGCCCGAAGCTGTTCGACGGTAATTCCGCGAGTATATGAGAGAGCTTCCTCGTATGCGATAGTGCGTAGACCTGTTGCTTCAAGAATGCCGGGGGCAACACCTACAACTCTTACGTGGTGTTTTCCGAGTTCCTTTGCCCACGAGCGTGTAAGACCGTTGACTGCGGCTTTGGTTGCCGAATAAACGCTCTGTCCCTCCGAGCCTTCAAGTCCGCTTTCAGAGGACATATTGATTATTACACCGGACTGCTTCTTTACCATGATGCGTGCAACTGCCTGAGAGCAGAAGAAAAGTCCTTTGACATTGACGTTCATGACCTTATCCCAAATCTGTTCTGTAAGCTCCTGAACTCCGGCAGGGTCTACAAGCAGACGGGGAATATTGATTCCTGCATTATTGACCAGAACGTCAATAGTGCCGAACTCGTTCATAACCGTGTTTACCATATCGGAAACACTCTTGGAGTCGGTAACGTCGCAATGTATGTAAATATACTTGCCGCCGTTTTCTCCCGCGTCAATTACGGGGGGCTGAGGGTTGACATCGCATACAGCGACATAAGCACCGTCATCAAGAAATTCTCGGACGCAAGCAAGTCCGATTCCGGAAGCTCCTCCGGTAACGATTACGGACTTACCTTTAAGTCCGAGCCATGAATTATCCATAGTGAATAACATCTCCTTGTGTTGTATTTTTTCTGCCCTGATATTGGGCAATGTTAATGGATACCAAATCTATAATCCGCATTTTATTTTGCGGGTGTCGTATTTTCCGACGTTCTGCTCAGCATTCTGAAGAAGTAAAAGGAAAAAAGCAGGATAAGACCGTAAACAAATATGCCGCTCAGTATATCTGTGCTGTATCCGGCAATCATCTGCAAGATCTCAGATGTGTTTTGAGGTGCGCCGTAACTGAAATCGTAGATCAAGCGGCTTATTATAAGCAACACTGAATAAACTGCAGAGGCGAGCGCGGCGGATTTTTGCAGCGGATTGGATTTACTGAATATTTTATGGTAAGGATAAATCTGTTCAGCCCAATTATACTCAGGAGAGCCGAGGCGTCTTGATGCCGCGCGAAGCAGGGAGAAACGTTTTACTGCCTCGCCGCAGACCAGCCATGATATCAATACAACTAAATATAACTGAAGTGTTTCAAGCGCTATATAGAGCGCGGTAACAGGCAGACCGTCAACAAAATCTGCACCGTCGGTTATCACTGATGCTAAAAGATTGAGCATACACCGAGTGACAGTCGCTCCAATACAGATAAGTCTTACAGCACGTCGCGAGGAAGAAGCGGGGAACAGGATGAAAGCGATGATAACCGATGCGTATTGCGCCGAGGCAAATATTATATCAAGTAAAAGAACAATATAACTGAGGATGTCAGGCAACACCGAACCTACATATGTTACATCGGCTGAGATCTGCGTGTATATGGGAGATACGATACACGCTGAAAGCAGTGCCGCGGCAAGCGGAACAATGGTGACAAAAAAGCATAGACGCCGCAGCATAGCTTTTGCAAAGGAAAGATCTTCGAGCATTTTTATGCCTTTCTGTGCATTTTATCAGTTTGCGGGATAAACGAGTCCGAAGTCCTGAAGCGGATACGGGGAAACAGGAATACCTGCAACGGTTATGGCTATATGGAGTCTGTGCGTCGGGATAAATCCGGTGCTACCGACCTTCCCCAGAGTCTGACCCTTATTTACAACATCACCGACCGCTACCGAGGTTTCGCTCATATGGGCGTACCAGCTCTTCATGCCCCATCCGTGATCGACTACAACAAATTTTCCGAGAATGTCGCATGAGCCGACATATACGACCTTTCCGCTGTTCATTGCCGGTATTTCCGCACCCTGTGCGAACATATAGTCAACGCCCTCATGCTGGAAGTTGTCTGTATATTTCATGAGCATTATTTTGCCGTATCCGACAGCGATTCCTATCCCGCTGTCCTCGTAGTTCATGAATTTATCGCTGAAATACTTGATGCTCTCATTCTGCGCTGATATTTCCCCGACGAGCTTACGGTATTCTGCAATATCCGCATCCGAGTAATTTGTATCGACCAAAGATTTCGGAACATCATAATATGCGTAGCTCTTGTCAAAGGTTTTGGCTGAAACGGTAAGTTCAAGGGTCTGGGTCGTAAGACCGTAGGATACGGTGAATTTGTAGCTTCCGGCAGGCAGGTCGGCGGCTATCGGAACAAGTGCGCGCACATAATCGCCGTCGGCATAGAATTGAGGCGTGCAGCCTATTGCAGGTTCGCTTGTAAAGCTGACCTTTGAAGGATCGGTAACATTAATACCGCTGATAACCACCAATGCGCCGGGTTCGACCGTGCTTTCTCCTATCGAGAAGGAGGAGGGAGCTGTCACTTTGACCGAGAAGCTGTATTTTGCTTCGCCGTAATATTCGCATCCCGCAGTCTGAGTCCAAATCGCGTTTACCGAAAAAGTAAGCGTGTCGTTGCGTTCAACTGTAAATCCCGAAAGGTTGTCCGGAGTTCCTTCAAAGAGAAGCTCTGTCCCGCTGTAAACCTTGATAACGCATTCATCCGGGACAATATCAAATGAAAAGTCAAAATCGTTTGTAAGATCAAGTGTCTGTCCGGCGGCTGTCCCGGTATTGTCAAAGCTCAGATTATGGTATATGCCACTCACAAGGTAATTCCAGCTCATTGTAAGTGGATCTATGACATTACTGCCGGAGACGGTAAGCACGGGAGTCGATGCAGAGCCGAAAAGATAAAGCGAATAATTTGTATCAAAGAATTTCAGTGCGTCGCTTTTGGATATTCTGAAAAACAATCCGTCAGGGTTGGCAAAATAACATTTTTCTGCATTGTCGGAGAAATAATATTTATAGCTTTCCGTGTCGCCGTTTTCGCGTTTGAAGGTTCCGAGCATAAACGACTCGCCGCTGTAATCGGAGGGCAGGGAATCAACAGCCTCTCCCGCACGGTTCATTGCGATGAAAAAATCAAGCATACCGCTGGAGTCCTGAGATTTTACAAATGTCTCGGTCGTGCCGTCGGGTATTTTGAGCACCAGCTCGGTAAATTCCTGCGATTGAGGATTTTTCTGATTCACATAATAACTTGCAATCGCCAGGTATGTAGGTATAAACAACACTACGAGAGCAAGTATAAGTATGACGAATTTTTTGATATCTACATTCAGTTTCATTTTCATATCAATTAAACCCTTTCAGATAAGTGGGGTGAATTGCATCTTACATATAATTATACGACACACACGGCTTCCGGTCAAGTCTTTTTGCGTTGATTGTAGAGCGGTTTGATGCCGAAAAGAATGAAATCACTCAAATATTATCTTCACTTCCGGTGAAAATTCTTAGCTGCGGCTCTTCGTTCGTGCTTTCTGCCGCCTGCGCCGTATACGGCTTTCCAAGATGTGCATATGCCAGTCTTGTGGCACACCTGCCGCGCGGAGTTCTTGCAATAAAACCTATCTGGATCAGATACGGTTCGTATACATCCTCAAGCGTTATTGCTTCTTCGCCGACGGTTGCGGCAAGCGTCTCAAGTCCCACCGGTCCTCCGCCGTAAAAATCTATTATCGCTTCAAGCATTCTTCGGTCAACATTGTCAAGACCCAGCTCATCTATCTCAAGACGTGCAAGCGCATACGCGGCAATGTCAGAATTAATTTCATCCATGCCCTTTACCTGAGCAAAATCGCGGACTCTTTTCAAGAGTCGGTTGGCAATACGCGGCGTTCCGCGCGAGCGCGAGGCGATCTCATATGCACCGTCCTCGTTGATCCTGTAACCGAGGATTCCGGCACTCCTGCAGACTATTCTTGCAAGCTCCTCAGGCGTATACAGCTCAAGACGGGATATAACGCCGAAACGGTCGCGAAGCGGCGTTGAAAGCTGTCCTGCGCGTGTTGTTGCGCCGATAAGTGTAAACGGAGCAAGATCTATACGTATGCTGCGCGCCGCAGGACCTTTACCGATAATAATATCAAGTGCGAAATCCTCCATTGCAGGATAGAGTATTTCCTCAACGGCGCGGGGAAGACGATGAATTTCGTCTATGAACAAAACGTCACCCTTTTGAAGGTTTGTAAGAAGCGCGGCAAGGTCGCCCTGCTTTTCGATTGCCGGACCTGAGGTAACACGGAAATTGACTCCAAGCTCGGCGGCAATAATACCGGCAAGCGTGGTTTTGCCAAGTCCCGGAGGACCGTAAAGCAGCACATGGTCAAGCGCGTCTCCGCGCATTTTTGCTGCCTCGATATATACCTTAATATTTTCCTTCGCTTTTTCCTGACCGATGTAATCTCCAAGTCTGCGCGGACGGAGCGAGGTATCAAACTCCTCATCTCCGGCAGTGTATGAGGCGTTTACAATACGGTTTTCAAAATCCAACTCGTCGTCTGTCATAAGTCCTCCGACGCCGGGTATGCTCCGGCAATTTTATTTCATTAGTTTCTTCAGCGCAGTCCGGATTATGTCCTCAAGCTCGCTGTTTTCTATGTCGATGCCGCGGAGAGCGTCAAGAGCAGCCGCGCGGTTAAAGCCAAGCACCATAAGGGCGTCGAGCGCTTCCGCCGATTTGCTTCCGGCATCCGAGGATGAAGTAGAAACAGGAGTGTCGCCGCTTTCCGCGGAGGCTTCTGCGGCGGAATGCAGCTTGTCCTTAAGCTCAAGAATAATTCTTGCCGCAGTTTTCGGGCCTACACCGGGGGCTTTTGATATCTGTTTTTTATCTTCGGTACACACGGCAAGCGCCAGCTTTTCCGGCGTAAGCTGGGTCAGAATTGAAATAGCCGCTTTGGGACCGACTCCCGAAACCGAAAGAAGCAGCCTGAAAAGATTAAGCTCTTCAAGAGAAGCAAAGCCAAACAGCTCGACCCCGTCTTCTCTAACCGACAAATGAGAATAAAGCTTCACCTTGGGAGCTTCCGAGGCAGTTGAGTGGGGCAGGGCGGAATACGTTGTTCCGCTTATTGTAAGCTTGTATCCGACCCCTCCGGCGTCAACCACGGCAAAATTATGCTCAAGCAGCGCAAGCTCGCCTCTTATAAAGTAAAACATCAGTCCTCACTCTCCTCATCGCTGTTTTCCTTGTCCGGCTCTGCCGTATCGTCAGCTTCATCCGGAATGTCAGTGAGCAGATATTCGTCGACCTCCGGATCGGAGTCATCCGCACCTTCGTTTGTTTCGGAAGAATCGGTATTTCCGTCAGCGCACACACGCGCAAGCACCGCTTTGAGCTGCTTTTCAAATATCATAATAAGTGCAAACAGGATTATTGACAGCACAGTAATTGTAAGACCGAGCGTCAGTGCTGTGGGACGGTATTTCATGACAATTTCATGCTCACCGGCGGTGTCTACGGTAAAGGCAACAACTCCGTCAAGTGCTTCCACTGTGTCTACCCGCTTTCCATCGACGGTCACTTTCCATCCTGAATCATACGCAAGAGTAGTCATAATGAGCTGAGAATCCTTGGTAGTGGTCAGCGTGCCGGGCAGGTAGGAATCAGTCCATCCATCCGAAACCGTCATCTGGGTTTCTGCTATGCGGGAGATCGCTCCTTCAAAGACGTCCATGTCAATATAGTAAAACATATCAACATTTTGCTTGACATAAAGCACATCGCCCTTGAGCGTCATGGACAGCTTTACAGTATCGCCCTTTTCAAATGTTCCGAGGGATACTATTCTGTCGCTTTCTCCACCGTAGAAGGTGTCTGAGTCGCTGGGCTTTTTGCCGTTGACTCGGATAGAAACCTCTCTGGGGTATTCGGACGGCAAATAGAAGAATATCTCTCCGTCCTCGGCGACAGTTATCGTATAGCTGACAATGCAGTCTGTTGAGCTACTTTGAGGAGCGTATTTGTAATGTCCGGCGATGGTGCTTACATCACAGTTTGTGGTTTCTATGCCGTCGCTTCCGAAGCTTATCGCTTTGAATATCTCCGGCGCTTCATCGTCTCCGAGGATGGCGCCGTAAAGTCCGTTAAGCCGGACAAAAGGATTGTATCCGTCCGAAAGATCAAAGTCAAGCAGGGCATCTGAAGCTCCGTAAGCAATTGAAAGCGCATACGGGTTGCGGTAATAGGTGTATTCGGTGTTTCCATATGTCGTTACCGAGCCGCCAGCGTTTTCATAATAAAGCGTCTGTGAGTTCTTTTCGTTGGCAAGGACATATTTTATTCCGAGAAGTGAATCGTTCACGGGCGTACCGCCGAGATACTTTGACCAATGGGATTTTGATGCGTATCCCAGCTGATGCAGGAAGGTTATCGTGGAACGGTTAAGAGTGGAGGTGGAGTTTGTAAGTCCTCTTATACGAAGCGCCATATTGTCGCAGTATTTTCGGTGAGCGTTCTTTTCAAAACGGTAAAATCCGGTATCTTCTTCAAGAAGCTCATCTGTCACCGGGCGTATTGCGCTGATGAAATCGTTATACGATGAATATGAGGAATATATTACATCGTCGCCGAATTCGACGCAGGAGCATATTCCGTTGCAGAAGACCTCAAGACAAACAAATATGCATACGATGAGGGAAATGGTCTGCTTTGATCTTGACTTTATTGCCATGCACAGGATTATCATGAAGGCGATAAAGCAGATCGCCGAAAACCAGACTGTCTCTATATCCTTAAGCGGCTGGTCAAACTGGATCGTGCCGTCAATGCGTTCGACATATGAGTGAAATTCAAACTTCTGCGCTACGCATATAAACAGCAGCCACAGCGATCCGCCGGTGACTATCGTGCCGGTTTTGGCGTGTTGTATTTCTTCGTATCCCCGGTATGCAAGCACGATAAGGAAAAAGCACAGCATAAAGCTATACCGGTAATTAAGCCAGTTGGGCTTTTGAAAACCGTGCCAGATAAGATCGAAGGTGCTGATGAAAAAGCTCATAACGAAAAACATTATGAATGCCGCTGAAAGAGCTTTTTCGCGTGAAGAAAACTTTTTTGAAAGGAAGTAAACGGGCAAAAGCAACAGAGTTATTACGCCGCAATATACAAACGGAAGACCCTCGGGACGCACGGTATCATACGAGCCGGGCAGGAATTTCGTAAGGAAATCCATAAAATCAAACCGCAGCGACGGTGTGAAATTGGGCGTTGAAAAGGTATTTTTGCCGAACTGAAGCGAATAGTATGCAGTTGCGACAACGACCATTGAAATTCCGATTCCAAGAGCCGATGTTCCGGCAATACGCAGAAAAGAACGACGGAAATGATGCGGCTCTTTGTGAGGATTGTTGAGCCACTTTTCGTTGCGCGAGAAATAATAGTAAAAGAAATATGCGGCTACATATATGCAGACCATGTATCCGATATAGAAATTGCTCATCATGGTCAGCGCAAGCAGGATCACAAACCGCTTGTATTTGAAATTCTTGATAAGCTCTTCGATAGACAATGTAAGGAGGGGAAGCCACATCATGGCGTCTATCCACATTGAATTGTGCTGATGAATTACAGCGTAGGTCGTGAGCGAATAAAGAATTGAAAAAGTAATGATTGACAGCTTGTTGATCTTTTTGCTTGTGCGGTGCAGATAAAAGCCGAAGTTGAAGCCTGCGATCCCGGTCTTCATCAGGAAAATGATAAGCAGCGCATCAAGAATGCGTTCCTGAGGAAAAAGCGCGACAAGATAGGAGAAGGGGCTGGCAACATAATAGGCGTAAATACCCATAAATTCGCCGCCCAAAGCACGGCAGAAGGAATATATCATCGACATCTGACCGTACACGGCGTTTCGGAGAGCTTCATAGAAGTAAACATACTGACCGTTGAGGTCAAGCACGAGTACAGAACCGTTTCCGAAGGGGTGGATCTCCATGGCAAGATAAATGATATAATTCAGTACCACGGGAATTATGAATGCATATATCAGATATGAGGTCGGTTTTTGGCGTATTTTTCTGATAAAGCGTTTGAACCTGTTTTCACCCGGCGCATCAAGTGCCGGTATTTCGCTGATGTCTGAACCTGAGAAAGACGAAGCGTGATCGCTTGCGGAAGCTTCTGTGTTGTATTCGGGGGTTATTTCGTTTGTTTCCCTGTTCATATTCTGCCGTCCTTTTGGTCTTTTTAAGTTTCTTCTGAGCCTTGCACTGTTGCCGACTCCACATGTTTTATAGCTCGGTCGAGCTTTTCACGCCCAAACGTCATGTCTCTGCCGCAGCCAAGACATACTATCCTTACCTCGCTTCCGGTACGAAGCACCGAAAACCGTGAGCAACCGCAGGGATGCGGCTTTTTCAGCTCAAGAATATCGCCTGCCGAAAAACGCACTATCCGGGGCATGGTTTTCCTCCGTCAATAATATCAGTACATATTAATGCACTATACATTATATCATACTTTTCGGTTTGTGTAAAGAAATATATTCCTCATTTTGCGATTTAACTTTTTTATCACCTGGGAAAACCTTTTGAAAAATCCGAAAATGAAAAATGTGACCAAAGAGGCTTCTTATGCTATGTGATATGTTATATTGCGACATATCGTATGGCATAAGAAGCCTCAATGAGTCACATCATAAAATTAGAATTAATCAGAATTTGTATATTTGAACTTTAAGTTTGTTTTTGTGATGACAAATCAGGCACGTCGTTTCCGTGCTTCTTCATAAAAAGAATGAACAGAATAACAGAGCAGATGCAACAAAGTATGTCGGCAGACGGAGTAGCCCAAACAATTCCATAGATCGGATATACCAAGTTCAGTATAAACATAAGCGGTATATCAAGTACGCCTTTTCGAAGCAGTGCAAGAATAAGTGATTTTACACCGTGCCCGGTCGCCTGGAAGAAGGAGATGACGGCATATGCACACGCAGAAAAAGGAGCACCAACACACAGAATGCGCAGAAAACTGTTGCCCCATTCGTGCGATTCGGAAGCTTCTGGAATGAAAACTCCGATTAATTCTCTGGCAAAGACAAGACAAGCTGTCATACAGATCGAGGAAATAATTATTGAGATGCCAGCTGATATGTATGCCGTCTGTCTCATGCGTTTTTTGTTTCCCGAGGCAAAGTTGTAGCCTATCAGAGGCAGTACTCCCTGAGACATGCCGCGAACAATACAGTGAGCAAGCATGTTTACCTTTTTGGCAACGCCAATACCCGCCTGCTGTGCGGTGCCAGCGAGAGACATGAGATTGTCAAGTATAGCGTAGGATATGTTTTCGCAAAGTGTCATAAGACATGCGGGTATTCCTATGCTTATTACGGCGCTCGGAATTTTGTTCCTAAACATGGACTTTTCCGGTTTGGCGGATAGAACAAATTGACCGCGGTTTTTGGTAATTATTATAACGAAGTAAACGAGAGCAGACAAATTTGAAATCATAGTTGCGAAGGCGGCCCCGGTAACTTCATTCCCTTTGGGCAGAATAACAAACATAAACAACGGGTCGAGCACTATATTCAGTACTCCGCCGAGCACGATTCCTATACTTGCCTGAAGCGAGCGTCCTTCAGCGCGTACAAGATGTGAAAGCAGCGTATTCATTGAGGTTACAACTCCGCCTAATACAACTGCAATAAACATATACCGACACGCATGCACGTGGACCACTGAATTTTTCCCGCCAAGCAGATTAACAAAGGTGTCCATAAATCCCCATGTGGCAAGAGAATAAATGGCGCTGAGGGATATACAGCCCCATATGGCAAATGATGAGGCGCATCGTGCATATGCTTTATTGTGAACGCCGAGAAAACGGGATATTACACTAGCGCCTCCAACACCGAACAGATTGGATATTGCCGACAAAAACATAAATGCTGGCATACAAACAGTAACTGCAGTAATCATTTCGTCGCTTCTTGTAAGCCCGACAAAAAAAGTATCAGCCATATTGTATATTACAAGTATAACCTGACCCATTATTGATGGAAACGCAAGTTCCGCTATGGCCCTCATTATTGGAGTGGTTTCAAATAGTTCTTTTTCTTTTTCAAGTGATCTCATTGTTGTAATTATTCTCTCTTTCTTAACTGTTTCTGTTTATTAATCTGATATTGTGTTGCGCTCCCGCATAGTCGCATCATACGATCGCTGAATTTCACCGAGAATTTCACGGTAGTCGCGTTTTTTTCTGTACACGATACGTATGCTTCTCGTCATATTTATCCCCTGAAGTGGTACGGTGGCAATTTTTCCTGACTCTGCAGCCGCCATGCACGCCTTTTTTGCCAGTACGGACAGACCGTAATGCCCTGATACGAGCCGTATTATTGTGTCTACTGAGCCTACTTCCATGATTACGAAAAATTTTTCTTCTGATATACCCACACTGTCAAGACTTGCCCGGAATAGTTTGCGCGTACCCGAATCCAGAGGCTTCATTATCAGGGTTTCCCTTTGAAGCTCATTGACAGTGATTACTCCGCGCTTTGCATACACGCTGTCCATGGGAACGACAACGCAAAGATAGTCGGTATCGAGCATAACCTCCGAAAAGGAATCAGTACTGCAGCTCCCCTCGATTACCGCAAGGTCAATTGTATAGTTTTCAAGCTGTTCACATAGCTGCGCAGCGTTTCCGGTGGTTACTGTGATCTGAAGCGGCGGAGTTCTTTGAGACAACTTTTCTATTACTCCGGAAAGTGCAATGCTTACCGCACTGGGAGTTATACCAATCGCAAGATGTTCAAGATTTTTCTTTGACAGTTCAATGTCATCCGACATACGTCGGCACATCGATTGAATTTTATTTATGTATTTTATAACTACTTCGCATTCTTTGGTTGGAATGAGTTTGTGCTCGCTTTTTATAAACAGCAGTGCGTTAATTTCACGCTCAATCGAGTGTACCTGCTGTGCGACCGCAGACGGAGTCAGTGAAAGGACATTTCCAGCGGCGGTGAATGAACCTGACTGATATACTTCAAGCAAGGACACATACCGCTGGTCGTAATGGATGCTGTCAAACAACTGGTTTTTCCTCCCCTTGTTTTTTCTGTTTACATACGTCAGCTTCATTTATTTCGGAATTGGCATCCGGTTCGGTGCATTTATTCTTCAATTTGTCGTGAGGCATTGCGGATATCTTTTGTTTCTGATCGGCCAAATCGTCGTAATAATCCGCGTCATCATAGTTGTATGTGGTGTTCGAGTATATTCCAAGCGCTGCCTGTATCGCCGGCGGAATGTTGTGCAGAAAGCTATAATACTTTGTAGACATATTGATGAACACCTGAACTTTCCATGCTGTCCATGTCGCGGATAGCAAAAAATAGTTTGTGAAGGGGACGTTTTAGCATGCTTTTTCTCTTTTCCTCTTGATTTCCGGTTTTAATCGTACTATAATTATAGCCGGGTTTATCATAATGTCAAATTATGAATTGATGTATCCCAATAATTTTTTATTATAAGAGGCCTGAGATGATAGATACGAAGGTTTACTCTCTTCTTAAAGTTTACGAATGCGGGAGCTTTGCTGCGGCTGCAAAGCAGCTTTCTATAACCCAGCCTGCCGTCAGTCAGCATATAAAGGCACTTGAGGATGAACTTGGAGTAAGAATATTTGAAAGGAGCAGCGGAAGACCGGTTGTAACAAAGCAGGGCGGGGAAATAATCAAGTATGCACTGAAAATGGTGGGTCTATACAACAGCCTTTTGCAAAATCTTTCCGACGGGAGTAGCCTTACAACTCATCTGACAGTCGGAGTTACGCATACAGCTGAGAGCAATCCTATTGCAGAATCCCTTGCCAAGTATTGCTCGCAGAACGACAGGGTGAGTATTAAAATGATTACAGATACTATAAGCAATCTTTATTCCATGCTCAAAACATATGACATAGATATAGCCATAGTAGAGGGAAGAATCAATGATCCGGGCATTCGGTATTTGCTTATGGACACCGATTATCTTATTCTTGCCGTTTCTCCTGAGCATCCTTTCGCGAAAAAGAGCCTGGTAACGCTCTCTGAGTTAAAAAAAGAGAGAATGATACTTCGTCTTCCTAACTCAGGGACACGCAATCTTTTTGTTGCACACCTTGAAAGCAACAATATGAGCATAAGTGATTTCAACGTTATTCTTGAGGTTGACAATATTGCAACGATCAAGGATCTGATAAGACGTGATTTCGGTGTATCTATTCTTGCCAGAAGCGTTTGTCTTGACGAATTAAAAAAAGGCAAAATTGTTGCGCTCCCGGTTGAGAATCTCAGTATGATGCGTGAAATAAATATTGCATATCCCACAGATTTTACACAATTTGACATCCTGCGTGATATAGTTAGGAGTTATAACGAAACACTACGTCTTTATAAGTGAAAAAAGTAATAATAAATGAGATTAATTCAGAAACACAATATTTTTTTGCTTTTTAAAAAAGTCCCCACGAGGGGGGGCATAGGCACAATATTTGCAATTTGGCAATCGTTTTATTTGACATTATACGAAGTTAGTGATATAATTATAATGGTATTTTCTTGACATGATTTTATCCGGGGAGGATGTTGATTATTATGCGAATACTCGGAATTGACCCCGGACTTGCCACAATAGGTTGGGGAGTGATCGAATCTGACGCTTACCGTCCCAAGGCGGTGGCTTACGGCTCGATAATAACGCCCGCAAAAACAGATACAGAGAAGCGTCTGGATATGATATATTCCGAGCTTTCCGCGATCATCAGGGAACACAAGCCCGAAGAAATGGCAGTGGAAGAGCTTTTCTGGAACACTAACCAGACTACCGGAATACGTGTGGCAGAAGCGCGCGGTGTCATACTTCTGTGCGGAGAGCGTCACGGACTGAAGATATCAGAATATACGCCTCTTCAGGTCAAGCAGTCGGTGGTAGGCTACGGGCGAGCCGAAAAAAAACAGGTCATAACAATGGTGACCATGCTTTTGAATCTTTCAGCTCCGCCAAAGCCCGATGACACAGCCGACGCACTTGCAATTGCCGTGTGTCATTCCTTCAGCGGTGCGTCAAGGATCGCACAATACTATAACAAAAATTGATTTTAAGGTCGGTGCTATGTGGACAGCTCAGAATTGGAAGGATTACGAACTGCTTGACGCCGCGGACGGAGAACGTCTTGAGAGGTGGGGGAAATATATCCTGATACGCCCCGACCCTCAGGTGATCTGGCACGGGAACGGACATTCAGCTTCCGAGTGGAAGCATGCGGATGGAGTGTATCGCCGTTCACGCAGTGGCGGAGGCGAGTGGGTGGTAAACAGACTTCCTCAGGAGTGGAATATAAATTACGGAAATCTTAGATTTATTCTGAAGCCCATGGGCTTCAAGCACACCGGACTTTTTCCCGAACAGGCGGCAAACTGGGACTGGTTTTCCGGTCTTATCAGGAACGCAGTGGCTGACGGCAGGAAGATAAAGGTACTTAATCTATTTGCATATACCGGAGGGGCAACGGTAGCCGCCGCTGAAGCGGGAGCTTCCGTATGTCATGTTGATGCTGCAAAGGGAATGGTCGCACAGGCCAAGCAGAATGCGGCTCTATCCGGGCTTGCAGATGCTCCTATACGATATATTGTTGACGATTGCCTGAAATTTGTTGAGCGTGAGATACGACGCGGTAACAGGTACGACGGAATTATCATGGATCCACCCTCATACGGACGCGGACCTACCGGAGAGATATGGAAGATCGAGGATTCGGCAGATGGGCTTGTGCATCTTTCGGCGTCTTTGCTGTCCGATAAGCCGTTGTTCTTCCTCATTAATTCATACACCACCGGGCTTTCGCCTCTGACAATGAAGTACATCCTTGACCGTCACGTTACAGATGTATGCGGCGGAATATCCGAGGCATCTGAGCTTGCCCTGCCTGTAAAAAGCACCGGCGGAATGCTCCCTTGCGGAGCAAGCGCACGCTGGAGCGCAGAATGAACGAAAGTGAACCTAAAATATGCTTTCCAAAGAAAACGAAGCGAAAGATAACATTCTTATTGAAACACGGAATCTGTCCTTTATGTACGATCCCGAAGCGCGACATCCCGACTATGCGCTGAAAAATCTAAGCGTAAGAATAAAACGTGGCGAGTATGTTGCCGTAGTCGGCAGAAACGGCTCGGGGAAGTCTACGTTCGCCAAGCTGATGAACATGATCCTTGAGCCGACGTCGGGTGAGATAATCATTGGCGGTACAGACATTACCGGGGATCTGACCGATGAGCAGCTGCTCGAATTGCGGCGGCGCGTGGGTATGGTCTTTCAGAATCCGGATAATCAGCTCGTTGCGACGATAGTTGAGGAGGATGTCGCTTTTGGACCTGAAAATCTCGGGCTGGAGCCTGCCGAAATAAGGCGGCGGGTGGACGAGGCGCTTTCCGCTGTCGGAATGAGCGAATATGCCAAAAAGGAACCGCACAGGCTTTCTGGCGGTCAGAAGCAGCGCGTTGCCATTGCCGGTATCATTGCCATGATGCCGGAGTGTATGATCTTTGATGAATCTACGGCTATGCTTGACCCTTCAGGCAGACGCGAGGTAGTCGGTCTTATGGAGAAGCTGAACCGCGAACGTGGTATCACCGTTATAAATATTACGCATCTTATGAGCGAGGCGGCTCGCGCTGACCGCATTCTCGTAATAAATCAGGGCGAACTGATAGGCGAAGGCACACCCAAGGAGATCTTTTCCGATGCAAGGCTTGTTGCCGTTGCCGGACTTGAGCTTCCGCAGTCATCGCGTCTGCTTCATGCGCTCCATGACGCCGGAGTTGATATTGATGTCAGCGGAATCACCGCATCCGAATGCGCCGACAGGATAGTTGAGGCAATAGAAAAAAGAAAGTCAGCGGTATGTAAATAACAATGGCAGCAAAAATTGAACTTAAGCATGTAACATATGCCTACGGGCGCGGAACTCCGTTTGAGGTCGTGGCGCTCGACAACGTAGATCTTGAAATTCACCCGGGGCTTGTGACCGGAATTATCGGTCATACCGGCTCGGGGAAGTCAACGCTCGTAAGGCTGTTCAACGGTCTTGAAAAACCGGAAAGCGGCAATGTGCTGCTTGACGGAAAGGATATATGGGAAAATCCCAAGGAGATAGGCAAGGTACGCTTCCGCGTTGGGCTTGTGATGCAGTACCCGGAATATCAGCTGTTTGAAGAAACAGTGGCGGCGGATATTGCTTTCGGACCAAAGAATATGGGGCTTCCAAATGATGAGATACAGCGTCGGGTTGCTGAATATGCCGCGCTTGTCGGGATCACGGAAGCCGAAACTAAAAAATCCCCTTTTGACCTGTCGGGAGGGCAGAAGCGGCGTGCCGCTATTGCCGGTGTAATGGCAATGGAGCCTGAGGTGCTTGTGCTTGACGAACCTGCAGCCGGACTTGACCCGGAAGGTAAGCGGCTTATTCTCGGAGCGGTGCGCGAATACGCAGACCGCAGAAAAGCAACCGTTATAATCGTTTCTCACAGTATGGAGGATATGGCTGAGCTTTGCGACCGCGTCGTAGTTGTGTCAAACGGTAAAATACTTTGCAACGGTACGCGCGACGAGGTATTCAGTGCCGCGGAGCTTCTTATAAGCTCCGGGCTTGATGTTCCTGAGCTTACGCGTGTAGCCATGTTGCTTGCCGAAAAAGGCTACAAAACCGAAAAGACGGTCTATACCCTTGAGGACGCCACCGAGGAAATTCTGAAATTATGCAACCGGGAATCTGTTTGAAATGAAAAATATCGCGCTCGGACAATACTATCCCTCTGATTCCTGTGTGCACCACCTGGACGGACGGGTAAAGCTTGTACTTTCAATTCTGTTTATAATAAGCTCATTTTTTTGCCGCAGTGCCGTTTCCTTCACCTTTTTGCTTATCGGAACGCTTGCTCTTGTATTTATTTCAAAGATACCGCTGAAGATAATCCTCCGGTCGGTGCGCGGCATAGTATTTATTTTGCTTTTTACTTTTGTTATCAATATGTTTTTCACCAAAGGCGAGGGAGCGCCGCTGTTTGAGTGGCACTTCATTGCTCTTTACCGCGAAGGAATCTGGAATGCTGCATTTATGGCGCTCAGAATACTATCGTTGATAGTTGGAAGCAGTATTTTCATGTCATATGCCACAACTCCGATCGAACTCACCGACTCGCTCGAAGGACTTCTTTCTCCTTTGAAGAAAATTCATGTTCCTGTGCATGAATTTGCTATGATGATGTCAATCGCACTTCGGTTTATTCCGACTCTTGCAGAGGAAACAGACCGTATAATGTCAGCGCAGAAGGCGCGCGGCGCGGATTTTTCGACCGGAAGCATAGTCAGACGTGTCAAGATGCTTCTGCCAGTGCTTATACCTCTGTTTGCATCGGCGCTGAGGCGTGCCGACGAGCTTGCCACGGCAATGGAATGTCGGTGCTACCACGGTGGCGACGGGCGCACATGTATGAATGTTCCTCATATTCGTCTTGCCGATATTGCCGCAATTGTGATTGCTGCTGCATTCGGTGCTTCGCTGTTGCTGCTTAATATGGTTAAGCTCGGATACGTAATGAAGTGAGCACAGCCGAAAAATTTCATATACTGAAAATTTGTTTTGAAAATGAAGATACTTCTGAAGCTGAAATATTACGGAACGGCTTTTTCGGGTTATCAGGTACAGATGGGACGCAGAACTGTCCAAGGGGAGCTGTGCCGCGCCGCTTCCGAGCTTTTCGGACATGAGTGCAGTGTTACGGGATGCAGCCGCACAGACGCCGGGGTACATGCCGAATGCTTTTGCGCGACGGTATCCGACCGCAATGCGCCGTTTCTGACATCATCTGTTCCGGCGGATAAGATAGCTGTGGCGCTTAATGCACACCTGCCCGATGATATTTCCGTATTTGAGGTCAGGGATGTCCCGGATTCCTTTCATCCGCGGTATGATGTCAAAGAAAAAACGTATATTTACAAAATTCTGAATACCCGTTACCGCGATCCTTTTTTTACCGACCGCGCATGGTTTATTCCCGGAGTTGTCTTTTCAGCGGATGATATTGAAAGAATGATTCTTGCGGCTGAGTATTTTGTTGGATGTCATAATTTTGCCGCATTTATGGCGTCAGGCTCCAAAATAACAGATCCGGTACGTACTGTGACCCACGTCGGTCTCCAAGAAGAAGACCATATCCTTCGATTTGAAATTGCGGCGGACGGATTCCTCTACAACATGGTAAGGATCATCGTCGGAACGCTTGCGGCGGTAGGTACAGGCAGAATTTTACCGGAGGACATCCCGGAGATAATCGCATCACGTGACCGCTCGCGCGCCGGATTTACCGCTCCGCCGCACGGTCTGTATCTTTACGATGTAAAATATTAAAAAGGAGAAACGCCGGATTATGCAGTGGAGAACGAGATTAAAAAGGCTCACCGCCTCCGAAAAGCATGAAGTTATAAACGACATATTCGGCGGAGAAACTGAATATAATAAATTTTACGACGCTGTATCGGTGGCATACCGGATAGCAGAATTTATTTTTCTTGCTGCTGCCTTACTGTTTGCGGTAATTTACATTGCCGTAAACTCTGACGAGATCCAATACGCGCAGTTTGAGTATATGGCGCAGAATTTTGCGTATACACTCAATCAGAATACAGATAAACGCACATATCTCACCTATGAACGCGAGGAAGATCAGAAATTCACGCCATACGGCGGAGGTCTTGCGGTCTGCGGATACAAAGGTGTAACGCTGTACTCCGCAACCGGAGTAAAAACGGCATATATAAGGCATGGTCTTGTCGATCCGATCCCGGTAGCTTCCGACCGCTATCTCATGATTTATGAAAACGGAGGAAATGAATACAAGCTGTACAGCTTGTATTCGGAAATGTACGCCGGAAAATCAGAATATTCCATTTACGGAGCATTCATGGGCAAAGACGGCAGCTACGCTTTGATCACCTCCGGCGGAGACGGGGCGTGCTGTGTCCTGCTGTACAATAAAAATTTTAAGTTGATAAACAAATATACAAAGTACGGGAGCGTGGTGTCCGCCGCGATTTCGGACGACGGTGCAAAGATACTTATTATTACCGTCGGCGTTGACGGTAACGGGGGCTACAGCTCCGAGCTTATGCTTTGTACTGCGGGAAGCGAAAGTGTTGACCTCATTATAACACTCAGCGGCGCACTGCCTTTAGACTGCCGCTTCGTAAGTGATTCCTTTGTTGTGCTTTGCGATAAAAAAGTCTGCTTTTTCAATTCAGCTGGAAGCTTGATTTCCGAAAATACTTTTGATGGCAGCTTTGATTTTGCGGATCTTTCCGATGACTGTGCAGTGCTTGTTTTCTGTAACAGCCGTGGGGTAGGAGGCTTTACCGCCAGCCTTTTTGACGGCAGCGGAAATAAGGTTTATTCCGGAGATTTTTCCGGAACTCCGCTTGCACTGTCTTCTTCGGGCGGCAGTGGGTTTATACTTACCGGAAGCGGTGTTGTGCGCATCAGTCCCGATTCCGAACCGGAATATACGGAGGTGGACGGAATATCGTCAGGAGACAGGATCAGGGCTATTAACTCCCGCGAAGCATATCTGTGTACTCCCTCTCACGCCATAGTTGTGAATTTCAAATGAACATAATTTATTACTGCTGACAGGAGAACGAAAAGCTATGAACTGGTTGGTTGATATTATTCTTGTTGCTGTTTTTGTGCTGACAGTCGCTGTCTGTGCCAAGCGCGGATTTGTAAAATCAATATGGTGGCTGTTGAGAGCAGTGCTTTCTCTCGGTGCGGCGCTTCTTTTCGGCAGATATTTCGGGGAGTGGCTTATGGATCGTTTCATGTTTGAAAAATTCACAAACGTGGTCTATAGCTCGCTTAACGGTATTGTAAACGAAACCAACGGATCGTTTGATCTGTCAGAGCTTTTTTCGTCTGCTCCGGAAAGCTTTATGTCGTTGCTTGAACGTTTTGGTGCGGATACGGCAGCACTCAGTGAAAAATTTGCGGGCTTTGCCAATGCCTCAACCATTGATATGAAAAATCTCGCCGCTGATATTGCCGAGCCTGTTGCGCGTGTAGTGTCGCAGGCACTTGGTCATGTTGCGGTTTTTCTCGCGGTATTTCTGGTGATCACTATAATCGGATGGGTGGTAAGACTTATAGCCGAGCTTCCTGTTCTGAGAAACGTCAACCACCTTCTTGGCGGATTGTTCGGCGTAGTATGCGGTTTTATCTACCTGTGGGTAATATGTACGGCAATATCCGCATTTGTTGAAAGCGGAATCGCCGAAAACGAAAGCAGGCAGCTTATGCAGTTGGCGCAGCATTCATATATTTTCAGATTTTTCTGTGATTTCTCTCCTCTTGATTATATCAATATTTCAAAGATAACCGGTTTTATCAGTCAATGACGCATGGGGCTGACTTTTCCGGATGCGGATTACGAAAGGTACGGTAACAATTTAAATGATAAAATGCTCAAAATGCAAAAAAAGAATAGCTGTTATATTCGTTACAAAAGTGGACGGCGGCGAGAAGAAGACCGAGGGGTATTGTCTGCACTGTGCTAACGAATTGGGGCTTCCGATAAAGGGTGTGCTCGGTCCGAACGCCGAAAAGCTCGGACTTTCAGCAGAGCAGCTGATAGACATGGAGGATGAAATGAACAACGCCATGAGCAGTCTTTCATCCGGGGACGATGTTTCCGATGATGAAACGCCTGCAGTTGGCGACGATGGCGGTGCGCCGTCCATTGACTTCATGAAGCTCTTCGGAGATATCCACGGAGAAAAGCCGGCAAGAGAAAACGCTGTAACGGCAGACAACGCAAAATCCGGCGCTAAAAGTGAAAAAGCGTCTATAAAGCACGAATTTCTTGATAAATATTGCAAAAACCTTACCGAGCTTGCCCGTAACGGACGGCTTGATAAGATCGTAGGACGCAAAAATGAGCTTGCACGCATTATTCAGATACTGAGCAGGCGCCAGAAAAATAATCCCTGTCTTATTGGTGAGCCTGGAGTCGGCAAAACCGCGATCGCCGAAGCGCTGGCTCAACGGATAGCTGAGGGAGAGGTTCCGTATCGTCTTAAGGATAAAGAGCTTTATCTTGTAGATATGACGGCAATAATTGCCGGAACGCAGTTCCGCGGGCAGTTTGAGCAGAGAATGCAGACCTTGCTTCGTGAGACCAAGGCCGCCGGAAATATTATACTTGTAATTGATGAAGTTCATAATCTTGTTGGTGCCGGAGATGCCGAGGGAAGCATGAACGCTGCCAACATAATGAAGCCTGCTCTCTCGCGCGGAGAGATACAGGTGATAGGTGCGACGACACTTAAGGAGTACCGCAAATATATCGAAAAAGACGCTGCGCTTGAGCGTAGATTCCAGCCTGTTACTGTAAATGAGCCGTCAGTGGCAGAGGCAGCCGAGATGTTGCGCGGCATCAAGCATTACTATGAAGAATTTCACGGAATAAAGATCTCTGACCGTCTGCTTGAATCGGCGGTATCTATGTCGGAGCGCTATATAACCGAACGTTATTTGCCTGACAAGGCTATTGACCTGCTTGATGAGGCTGCGGCAAGCAGGTCGTTATCAAGCGGCGCGATAAACGAGACATACGAGATACGTGATAAGCTGCTCAAGCTCAAAAACGAGCGTGAGGAAGCGGAAAGCAACGCCGGTAAGGGAAGCGAAAAGGAATCCGAAAAGCAATATGAGCGGATAGCCAAGATCCGTTCGGAGGAGCTGGCACTTTCCGAAAAGCTGAAAACGCTCGAAGCTGAGTGCGAAAAGGTAGAGCTTACAGCCGACGATCTTGCCTCAGTCATTGAGGTGTGGACAGGAGTGCCTGCGTCCTCAATAAGCGAAAACGAATTTAAAAGAATTGACGGCCTTGAGGAACGCCTCAAGGAGCGCGTGGTCGGTCAGGATAAGGCTGTTGAGGCTGTATGCCGTGCCGTTAAACGTTCAAGGGCAGGCATCAGCTACAAGCGCAAGCCGGTATCGTTTATTTTTGCAGGTCCTACCGGAGTAGGAAAGACCGAGCTTGTAAAGGTTCTTGCCGCCGATCTTTTCCACACTCCCGAAACACTTATCAGAATCGATATGTCCGAGTATATGGAAAAATATTCGGTTTCACGTCTCATTGGATCTCCTCCGGGATATGTAGGATATGACGAGGCAGGTCAGCTGACGGAAAAGATACGCCGCAGACCGTACTCGGTGGTTCTGTTTGACGAGATCGAAAAAGCGCATCCGGATGTGCTGAATATTCTGCTTCAGATACTTGATGACGGCAGAATAACCGACGGTCAGGGCAGAACGGTCAACTTTGAAAATGCAATAATCGTTATGACCACCAATGCAGGCTCCGAAAAGTCGGCTGCAAGCGTCGGCTTTGTGGAATCGACCGGTGGAATTGCCGAAGCGCGCACCGAAAAGGCGCTTTTATCATTCCTGCGCCCAGAATTTCTGAACCGTGTTGATGAAGTTGTGGTGTTTTCTCCGCTTACCAAAGAAAACTTCGAGGCTATTGCGCGTATTATGCTTGGAGATCTCGGCAAGGTTCTTGGCGAAAAGGGAATAGCCTTCAGCTATTCTGACGATGCCGTAAAGCTTGTCGCCGAGCGTTCCTTCTCGGTTAAATACGGAGCGCGCAATATGAGGCGTCTGATACAGCGTGAGATCGAGGATAAGCTGGCTGAAAAGATGATAAGCGATTACGATAAGAGCATGACGAGCGCAGAGCTTACGGTCAGTGACGGAGAATTTTGCGTCGAAGTGCAGTGATACCTTGCGATAAATATTACATGCACAGATGTTTGCAAAGCATTTGTGCATGTTTTACAATTCGCACAGGTAATAATTGTTGCAAGCAGACAAATATTTAGCATTTTTATTGACACAGTACGTTGATAGTGATATAATAAGCAAAGGAGTAAATCCAACATTATGCGAAAGGAATTTTTTATCATGCGAAAGACCATTGCACTTATTTGCTCACTTATTCTCGTTGTATCAATGTTTGTCTTCCCGACAGCTGCGGCTGACAATCCTGCCGCTCCGGAATGGCTCATAACAGAAATATGCGCCAACCCTGAGGTATACCTTGCCGATGGCACTACCAACGTAGGTGATATCTACGAGTACATTGAGATCTACAACAACTCCGATAAGACCCTTAATCTTTACGATTATTGTGTTACCTACAACGGCACCGACGCCACCGGTGCAGGCTTTGAAAACGCCATTACCGAAATCACACCTCTTGGCGTTGATTGGCTCGATGTAGGCGCCGAGCTTGCCACCCCTTACACCATTGTGGGCAATATGCCCGAAAAGAATATCTCCGATGCTGACGGAAAGAGCCTTTCCGTAAAGCCCGGCGAAGTTGTCGTTCTTTGGGCTATAAACGGCGATGCGTATGAGGAAGCTGTTCTCGGTATGGTTTCCGTTGATGATTTCCGCAGCTTTTGGAAGATCGACGCCGATACCAAGATCGTTGCTTTTGATGCCAATACATCTTCCAACAAGAACTTCAATGTAAAAAACAGCGCTACAGGTACATACGGAATTGCTAAATATTCCGACGAACTCAATGCGATAGCTAACGTCAAGGGTGCAGGTACCTACTATCCCGTCGGCGGTTATCATGAGTCCGACGAGATGGTCTGCTGGGCTACTGTGAACGGCTCAAGCGCTTTCCTCGGCTGCGACGGCGGTAACTTCCCCAATAACAGCACCTCAGTTCAGTTTGCATACATTGCCGCCTGCGGCGGAAAGATGTATAGCTATGCTCTTGAGGCATCTACCCCCGGCAAGCTGAACGATTTCCAGAAGGCTGCTGTGGATGCCAAGGGACTTAATATCGGTACTGCCGTTTCCACAGTTGAAGAATTTGAAGCAATAAGCAACACCCCCGGTCTTTACTACCTCAAAAACAGTATTGACTTCGGCGGCAAAAAGTATGAAAGCTTTGTAATTGAAAACTTCGCAGGCGTGCTTGACGGCAACGGATACTCGATCTTCAATTACACCATTGAAAACGCTGATGACAACGCTGCCGACAGCGGAACGATCCTTTCCTGCGGCAAAGCAGCCGAGGCTGTAATCGCCAACCTTTTCCTTGGAAAAGCAGCTCAGCCGCTTACCGTTACCTTTAAGAGCGTCGCTGACAGCAAGAGCTTTGGCGTACTTTTTGGAAACGCCCCCAAGGCATACAGCACCTTGGTAAGAAATGTTCACATTTTTGCCAACGTAACACTTGACACTGCCAATAAGTTCAACCTCGGTGGATTTGTCGGTTATGGAAGAAAGATATCCATGCTCGACTGCACCATGAACGGTTCTATTGTAGCAGGTAACGAAGCCTCCGAAACATATGCCAATGTTGCAGGCTTTGTCGGTTCTGCCTCTAACGCAGACAGATGCAACTACATAAGACTGACCAACAATGCTGATATAACCGCCATAAAATCAGCTTCCGAAGCACGTGCTGCGGGTATAATAACCTATGCTGGCAACACATCAACGATCGTCGGATGTCGCAACAACGGTAAGATCTCCGCCGGAACACTTGCAGATACTCCAGCGAGCGAAACCGCTCTTATAGCTGCAGGTATCATTGCATCTTACAACGGTGCATCCCCGATGATACTCAAGGACTGCATCAACACCGGCGACATCGTTTCCAAGGGTTCAGTAGGCGGTATCAATGCTCTGATAACAAAGGGCGGCGCAGAAATCAGTGGATGCGACAACTACGGAACAGTAACGACCGATGCTCTCAAGAGCGGTTCTATCCAAGGCTCTGTCAATGACGGCCTTACCATTACCGCCGAAGGCAATAATGACAAGATCGGTCAGACCGCTCCCGCTCCCGAGGAACTTCCCGTTCCTACAGATGAGCGCAAGCCTGATCCGACTCCGGATACAACCCCTGATACTACTCCCGATACCGAAACACCGGATAATCCTCCCGATACCGGAGATTACACCATTTATGTTGCCATCATCGCTATCATAGCTCTTGCGGTATCTGCCGTTGTTATCCAGCGCAAAAAAATCGGCGAAAACGACTGATTTCATATAAACGGCAAATAATATTTTCAGCCGGGGGTGCGGCACTGATGTGTTTCACCCCCGGCGCGGGTTCTTTAGGTTGAACATATATTCATCGCTAAGAACCAACTGATTATCTTTTTTGATGAAAAGGCTGTCTCGCAATGTCCGATGTATTTGATTACCTTAAATGGCGTGGCGACATGAAATTCTGGCAAGCCCGGTTCTGTGAGGTCGATGCGCTTATACTTACCGAGCTTACCTATATAAATCATGACGGTTTAGTGCCGGAAAGCTACTGTGACGGTCTTGTTACTGTTGCAGACGAGGCAAGACGGTATAATATACTGCATCGCGGCGAAAAGCCGTCGCTTGGAGCAATTGTGCCAGCAAAGATTATTGATCTGTTTTTTGCCGCAGCCGAAGCCCCAAGATATGCGGATATTGGACTTTGCGGTTATGTCAATATTGTTGACGACGATACTGTGGAGCAATTTTCGGCAGTTACCGCCAAGCTGCCGGACGGAACGGTATTTGTCGGCTTCCGCGGTACAGACGACAGCATTGTCGGGTGGAAGGAGGACTTTCAAATGTCCTTCAAGACACCTGTTCCTGCACAGCACAGAGCTGCGGGATATCTTAATGCGGCGGCAGATTATTTCAGCACCGTGCCTATCAGGGTCGGCGGACACAGTAAGGGCGGAAACCTTGCTGTTTGGGCAGCGGCAAACTGCAGACCGGATGTCGCCGAAAGAATCATTGATGTGTATAACATGGATGGTCCGGGATTCCTGGAGGACTTCCGTGACAGAGCAGGTTATCTTGCAATCAAAGACAAGATAAATACTATCGTCCCCGAGCATTCAGTCGTTGGTATGTTTTTGGAGCATGAAGGCAATTACCGCACGGTAAAAAGCTCTGTGCGCGGTATTTTTCAGCATGACGGACTGTCATGGCAAGTTATTGGTCCGCGTTTTGAATACGCCGAGGACATTGCTCCTGAAACAAAGCGGGTAAACAGTATCCTCAGCTCATGGATAGCCGGAATGAACGATGAATTCCGCGAAAAATTTACCGATGCGTTTTTCGGAATTCTTTATTCGACAAATTCATCTACACTCAGCGAGCTAATGAATGCCCGACCGGCTTTATGGCGTGCTTTTTCATCCGCTGACAGCGAAACCCGTCAGGCTCTTTCAGATGGATTGCGTATGCTTCTCGGCGAAAGCGGCAAAAGCATAGCCGAATGGTTGCGCACTAATGTAAATAAGGATGACGATAAATAATTATCGCATAGCTGAAAAATCAAAATATTTCAAAAACAACTGCCGCACGTTACAGTCAAAACCGATCGTGCGGCAGTTGCTTATATTTTATTTTCTTTTTTAATTCCGATCGTTTGGATCAAACCTATTATCTGACCGGAGATTATTACCGTGAGCAGGGAATAGACGATTCTTTTCAGTGGAATATAAGACAGGGAAAGCAAAAGCACTATCAGGTCGCTTGCAAGATATATCCACTGTATCTTAACCCTTGCAAGCCGCGATAAACTCATCGCAAGCGCATCGTCCCCGCTGGGAGCACCGCCTACACGAACACAAATACCTGAGCCGACTCCCACAAACAAAGCGCCGACAAGGGAAGCGACAAGCGGCATATCAGCTATCTGAGGAAACAGCGGCGGGAACAGTTCGCATATTTTGTATACAAGTGAGAAACCGCCGGATGAGATTATGGAATACGCCACAAAGCTACGACCAAGCGAGCGCCATCCGAGAATATAACATAAAGAATTAAGTATTAGCCCGGAGACGGACGGCGAAATGTCAAGCCAGTTTTTAAGCAGTAGTGTGAGGCCGAGAACTCCGCCTTCCGTGACACCCGAAAGCGAGTGAATGTTATAAAGTCCAAAGGCGAGAATCGTGCTTCCAAGCAGTGCGGCAAGACAGTATCGGGGCTTAAGTTCAAATGTGCGCAGGAAATTTTTCAGTTTTTCGGTTTTCGGATTATTCGGAATTTTTATGTCAGTCCTTTCTTTTGGCACGCAGATAATCCGATTTACCGGCGCGCGTGATATCTTGTATTATATCATGAGCGCGCAATAAAGTCAAGGCGCGATATCAGCAGTGAGAAAGTATCTCGACAGCATTGCCCTCGCATAGCTTCTTCCAATGTTCATGTATGTACACATTTATAACTTCACATCGTTGCCGTTCTCCGAATTCATCGAGAAGCTGTTTTTCCGGGTCTGAAAGCGCTCTTTCAAATATCAGAAGATACTTGCCGCTGTCGCCAAGATATGCGGTAGTATGTTTTTCAGCAAAGCGTTGTTCCAGTGCGCGACAGGCGGAAAGCAGATCGGACAGCTCCGAAAAACCGTATATCTCCCCACGCAAACGGTCAAAATCCGTGGTCGCAAGATCGGATGAGGTGATAGTATCGTCAGGTGCGACATCAAATGAATCTTTCCCCAGCTTTGTGACATACATTTCACAGCCGCCTCCGCGGCAGGGATATAGCTGAACATATACCCGTTCTCCTTCAGCGTCGAAACCGGATTGCAGTTTTATCTCCTTCATCATGCTTCTGAATGCTATCCGGATATCTGCTGAATAACTGTCCGTGTCCAGACGGTCAAGTTCGTATTTGATCATTTCATCGTCTGACAGCATGATCTTCAGTTTGTTTGGGGTTATAACTATAAGTTCCATAATAAATACCCAGGCCTTTCATGTCCCGAGAATAAAAATACGGGACTTCTATGAATATTATAATCCGGAACATGAAATAATGTAACCCCTAAAATTATGGAAGTGTCAGTCCTGTGGGGAGTAGAGGCGCCCCTGCCATGTGTTTTGTGCGTACATCAGCTTGTCAATATCGTTGATTACAGCCGTTTTGCGCAAGCTCCAAATCGGTGCGGCAAGCATTTCCGCCATGCCGTCTCCGGTAAGCCTTGCTATCACCGTTTCCGGCGGCAAAAGCTCAAGGGATGACACAACAAGCGAAACATAATGCTCTTGGGTAAGCGGCAAATATTTGCCGCTTTCATACATTTCATAAAGCGGGGTATCCCTTAGCACATGGAGCAGGTGGAGCTTTACCATATCAGGACGAAGTGCGGCGACGTCACGGACTGTCCTGAGCATAGTTTCATCCTCCTCGCCCGGAAGTCCGAGAATAATATGAATGCATATAGTTATTTTGTCCGACGCGGCACGCAGACGGTTATATCCGCTTAAAAAGGTACTGTAATCATGCCCACGTCCTATAAGCTGAGCAGTTTTATCGCAGGAGCTTTGAAGACCCAGCTCTACTGTCAGGTGGGTTTTGTCGGCAAGTCCGGCAAGCAGCGCACATACATCATCGGACAGGCAATCGGCACGTGTTGCTATATCGAGTCCCACAGCGCCTTCAAACTCCAGCGCCTTATCGAAAAGTGACGAAAGCAGTCCGACCGGTCCGTAAGTGTTGGTGTGTGCCTGAAAATATGGAATACACCTGCTGACATCCCACTTTGACGAAAGTGCGGCGCGTCCTGCGTCATATTGCTCACGCAGGGTCATATTCAGCGGAACACTGTCTCCACTGCCGCGCGGGGAACAGTATATGCAACCACCGACGCCGCAATGCCCGTCGATATTCGGGCAGGTAAATCCGGCGTCAAGCGGGATCTTAACGCATCTTCCGCCAAAGTTCTTGCGGCAGTAATATTCATATGTGAAATACCGTTTATTGCTGTCACTGTACGGATACGGATTGCATAGTCTCTGCGGAGTTTTTTTCATTATAATGATCCCTTGTCAAAACACGGCTGCCGCACATTTGGTACAGCAGCCGGAGCTTTTATTTTCTTTCAGCAAGAATTTTTTCGATAGCAGTCATTCTCACACAGCAGGTCAATACGTCCATGGCTCCCTGAAGCTCCTCGTTTGAGGGATATGTGGGAGCAATTCTGATGTTTGCATCGTGAAGGTCGTTTCCGTAGGGATATGTTGCGCCTGCGGTCGTAAGCTTTACGCCGACATCAAGGCAGAGATTGTATGTGCGCTTGGCGCATCCGTCGAGCGTGTAAAGGCTGATAAAGTAACCTCCGCGCGGAGTAGTCCACCGCGCAGCTCCCGTGCCATCAAGATCACGTGAGAGTGTGTTGAGTGTTATCTCAAATTTCGGACGAATAAGTCCTGCCAGTACCTTCATGTGACGGCGGATATTTTCGGCAGTTCCGAAATATTTGACATGACGTATCTGATTTATCTTATCAAATCCGATCGTCTGAACACCGAGGATAGGCTTGATCTGCGCCAGATTGCGGTCGGATGCAGCAAATATCGCAACACCGGAACCGGGAAATGAGATCTTGGAGGTCGAGGCAAAGTAAAAAACATAGTCCTCGGTTCCTTGCTTTGCGCATTCATCAAATATATTCAGGAGTGTGTCAGCCTCATCGTAAAGATCATGGACGGCATATGCGTTGTCCCAGAATATGCGGAAATCTGGTGCGGCAGGCTTAAGCGCGGCAAAACGTCTTACCGTTTCGTCCGAATATGTGATACCGTCAGGGTTGGAATACTTGGGACAGCACCAGATTCCCTTGATCTGCGGGTCGGCACTGACAAGAGCTTCAACGGCATCCATGTCGGGACCTGTCGGAGTCATGGTGACGGTAATCATTTCGATACCGAGCGACTGACAGATAGCGAAATGACGGTCATATCCGGGTGAGGGACAGATAAATTTGATCTTTCCCTGTTTGACCCACGGAATTTCTGTTCCGGCTACACCGTAAAGCATCGCGCGCGCGACGGTGTCGTACATAAGATTAAGCGACGAGTTTCCGCAGACTATGATATTTTTTTCCGGAATGGAAAGCAGATCCGAAAACAGCTTTTTTGCCTCCGGTACGCCTTCAAGCAGACCGTAGTTGCGGTAGTCAAATCCGTCAGCCGAACGACAATCCTCGGTTTTTGAGATGCAGTCAAGCATTCCGGTAAGAAGGTCAAGCTGCGCTTTACTGGGCTTGCCGCGTGACAGATCGAGCTTCAGATTCTGTGATTTGTATCCCTCATACTGACTGAGCAGGGAATTGTATATTTCTCCGAGCTGGGAGTCGGACATTTCAGTGTATTTCATTGATTTCCTCATGCCGCCGCTGCGGCTAACAGTATTTTTGGCGTCATTTCCGACTCCCGAAATGTGGTAAATCAGAAATCGGCGCTGCCGGTTGTACGCGGGAAGGCTTCAACATCGCGGATGTTGGTAATTCCGGTGACGTACATTATCATGCGTTCAAAGCCAAGTCCGAATCCGGCGTGCTTGGTTCCACCATACCGGCGCAGATCGCAATACCAGTTGTACTGGTCGGGGTCAAGTCCGAAGCGTTTTATTGCTTCTTCAAGCTTATCGAGCCGTTCTTCACGCTGAGAACCGCCAATCAGCTCGCCGACACCGGGCACAAGCATATCTGCCGCCGCGACTGTTTTGCCGTCATCGTTCTGGCGCATATAAAATGCCTTGATATCCTTCGGGTAGTCGGTAACAAACACGGGTCTTTTGAAGATCTGTTCAGTAAGATACCGTTCGTGCTCGGTCTGCAGGTCGATACCCCATTTAACGGGATAGTCAAACTTTTGTCCGCTCTTTATCAGAAGCTCTACAGCATCGGTATAGCTGACGCGACCGAACTCGCTTGATACCAGTGAATTAAGTCGCTCAAGCAGTGAAGTGTCAACAAATTTATTGAAGAATTCAAGCTCGGCGGGGCATTCCTTCATAACGGCTTTGACAATGTATTTGACCATTGCCTCGGCAGTATTCATGTAGTCGTTAAGGTCTGCAAACGCCATCTCAGGCTCAACCATCCAGAACTCTGCCGCGTGTCTTTGGGTATATGAACGCTCGGCGCGGAAGGTCGGTCCAAAGGTATAAACATTTGCGAATGCCATTGCAAATGTCTCAACATTGAGCTGTCCCGAAACTGTAAGCCCGGTCTTTTTCCCGAAAAAGTCCTTGGAGTAGTCGATCTCTCCCTCGGGAGTGCGCGGAGGATCGTTGATGTCAAGTGTTGTTACCTGAAACATTTCTCCGGCGCCCTCGCAGTCGGAACCGGTAATGAGCGGAGTGTGGACATAAACAAAGCCGCGCTCATGGAAGAAGCTGTGGATAGCGTATGCAACGCAGGAGCGTACGCGGAACACGGCGTTGAAGGTATTTGTTCTGGGGCGAAGATGCGCTATTGTGCGCAGATACTCAAAGCTGTGTTTTTTCTTCTGAAGCGGATAGTCAGGGGTCGACGCACCCTCAAGCTCCACACATTCGGCTTTAAGCTCAAATGGCTGTTTGGCTTCGGGGGTAAGCACCAGTGTGCCGGAAATGACAAAGGAAGCCCCGATATTCTGCTTTATAACTTCGCGATAGTTGGAGAGCTTTGCTTCTTCGATAACTACCTGAAGATTTTTGAAATATGAGCCGTCATTCAGCTCGATGAAACCGAAGACATTGCTGGAGCGTATGGTGCGCGCCCAACCTGCGACGGTAATTGTTTTCTCCGCAAATGCGGAAGGATCAGCAAAGATCTGCTTTATTTCGGTGCGTTTCATTTTATATCGTCCTTTCTTTTATATGACACAGCATGAATTAGTTACTCTTGATTATATGCTATGCAATACTGGACTGTGCGTTTTGCAGGATGCCGGAACACAACAAGGGATATTATAGCATATATCAAGCAAATAAGCAAGATTAAAATTGTAATATTGCAAAATTATTTTCTGAAAAAGATATTATTCTTGCTTTTGATTCCAAAATTCGCGCAAAAGCGGAGGAAGCGATGCAAGTTCGTCTACCCGCCTTATGCGTTTCCAGTGTGGCGGATAGAGTGCGGTGTACGGAGGCGCGGTATATCTGTCATCTGCAAGGATCACAACTCCGCGGTCATCGGAGCGACGGATAACACGTCCGGCAGCCTGAAGCACACGATTCATTCCGGGATACGTGTAAGCGTAATTGTAGCCGTCCTCAAGCTTGTTTTCATAGTAATCGCGTATCAGATTTCGTTCAAACGACAGGCCGGGAAGACCCACCCCGGCAATTATTGTTCCGATAAGCCTGCTTCCCGGCAGATCTACGCCTTCGGAAAAGCTACCGCCAAGCACACAGAAGCCTATTCTGAGTATGCCCGTGTCCTCACAGAAAAATGAAATGAATTCCTCCTTTTCGGCAGGAGACATATGAGGCGTCTGCTTTATTACCCGAACACCGGGATATTTGCGGGAGAAGCAGGAGAAGACAGATTCAAGGAATTTATATGACGGAAAATAAACGATATAGTTTCCGGCGCGAGCGGAAGCGGTCGCGGCAATTACGGATGCAATACGCTTTGCCGATTTTTCCCTGTCCTCATATCTTGTGCTGACGCAGGAGATCGCGGCGATAAAAAGGTTGTTCTCCGGAAACGGAGACGGAAGAGATATAGCAGAATAATTGCGCCCACCGCCGAGAAGATCGGAAAAATAATCCGCAGGAGTCAGAGTCGCGGAGAAAAATACCGCCGCTCTGATCTTACGCATAGATGAATCAAGTGACGCAGCCGGGTCAAGGCAATACTGTCTCAGCAGAATTTTCCCCTCCGAAACATCAATATACGTACGGTAGCGGTCGTCGTATTCTTCAGCGGTTGAGTGCCAGCGTCGGCAGATACGTGATATAGATGAGCATGCGGCGGTCACCGAGGAGGCTTCGGGTGATACAGTACCTGTATTTGTTTTGAGGTAAGCATCGCACGACTCGCCCAAAGCGGCTATCTTGTCACCAACCTCCGGGAGAAGCTCCCTGCCTACGTAATATCCTACCTCATCACCGTCGTCTGTTTTATAAATATTATCCGAGCAGTAGGATTTGGTCTTTTCAATTGTCGCTTCAAGCTCGGAAACACATTTACTGACTTTTTCTCCGAGGGAGGGAAGGTATGGTGAAAGATCAGTAAGGTATGACGTGCTGAACTCGGCGGAAAACATATCGCGCGCACGTTCCGGGAGATTGTGCGCTTCGTCTACCAGGATCACCGAATCGGCAGACGTTGACTCATCCGAAAAATAGCGCCGCAGCTTGACTGCCGGATCAAATACATAGTTGTAGTCGCAAATGATTATATCACACAGCTCGGATAGATCCAGCGAAAGCTCATAGGGGCAGACACCTGCGGCGGATGCGGCGGCAATTATCGCCGACCTGCTGAATCCGCGGTATTTTTCAAGCAATGAAAACAAAACCGCATCGCGCTTGTCATAATAGCCGCGGGCATACGGACAGGCGTCCGGGTGGCAGAACAGACTTCCACCGCCGCAGGCTG
>ULVD01028840.1_pt1 | contig 43604 bp, 20 predicted proteins | sample 1959101 | NCBI WGS metagenome assembly ULVD01 (sample SAMEA4835777, study PRJEB28245) | human gut metagenome | biome: gut microbiome; material: fecal sample | place: Denmark | collected 2008
TTCGTTTTGCAGAACCTAGAGATATGAAAACTCGTGATGAAGTTGTTCATCAAATTATTCAGATTGCTTATCCTACTAGTTCTACTGCAATCGCTACACTTAAAACAATCCTTGATGCTTTAGTGTAAGCACTATTAAATATTTAAGTAAATAAATTTAAGGTTGTTATTAGTATTATGTTATGTAATATTGATAGCAACCTTTTATTGTTTCTATCCATGAATGATTTAATAGAGATTGCTCTAAATCAAGGTATCAGTTCTCTGATAACTGTTGCAGTATTTATACTAGTATATAAATATATAGATAATGCTAAGAAATCTACTACTGAGAAGTTTATAGAAAAAACTGCTTCTAATCTTGAACATATAACATCTAGTATAAATAGGACTGTTGCTTTTATTGATAATATAACTTCTAAGATAATTCAAAAAGATAAAGAGAAATGTAGAATAGCAATAGAACTTTCATTTACTTCTCTTAATAAAGCTCTTTATGATTACGCTAAAGAAACTATTATTAATAATAATATTGATATTAAAACTGATATTATAAAATCTAATATATCACATCTTGTTAATAACGAATATTATAAAGTATATAGCACTTTAGCGTTATATCAAGTTAATGATGAACGTCCATCTACTGCTATGAAAGAAGAATGGAAACAAGAACTTATAGAAGACATAGAATCTATTATATTTAATGATGGTCTTAATACATTAGATAAGATTAATACTATGGATATTAAACTTTCTATAAGGATTGAAGATTATTCTACTTACGTCTATAATAAATGTTTTAATAAATGATATGAATAGACGAAACGATATAACAATGAAAAGACTTCAACGAGATAGTCTTATTGAAAAACAAATTGCTGCTAGCATTAATAAAGTTAAACTTAATGATAATGGATTTGTAACTCCGGAATATAAAGATACTATTAATGTTATGACTATGTATCTATTTAATTGTTATGATAAAATAGAAATATATGATAGTAAACAAATAGCCAATCTTGATGTTATTTATGATAATATTACTAACCTTCTTAATACATAATCATGGAAGAAGAACTTATACAGAATAAATCTAGGAACGGTTTTACTGACAAACCTAATAGTATTACACCAGTTTATGTTGAAGCTGCTGAAAATGTAGAAGTAGACGTAGACTGGCTTTATTGTTTAATTCCTGCACAATATGCTTTTGTATATCATAAACTACTTTTAGCTATGGCTGATTTAGGAATTGATATGCTACAAGATTGTAAGTCTAGTTGTAAAGATTCTAATAAGAGACTTATTGATTGTTTTATAATGTTTAATAGTGCAGTTGCTTGTTATAAGCTTGGTAGAGAGAAGGAAGCGAAGTTATTGATGGATTATATAGAAGGACAACTTCACACCCTCTACGGGGGAACAGCAAAGGAAGAACCTAGCATAATTGTCAAAGTCGGTGAACATAATAAATATGAAGCTTTTGTTAGTAGAGATAAATCGACTAATAAACTTGTGTTTAAGATGAATCCAGAAACTGCTAAACAATATAATGCTGAACCAAACTCTCTCAATAGAGTTTATGAAGATGAAGAACTTATATAATATATAATTATAATATGGAATCTAAAGATAAGATAAGAAAACTAATTAAGATAGATGAAGCTACAGGAGAAAAATATACTGTCTATCCTATTACTTATATACAAGCTATTATTGACGAAAATGGAGATAGAAATCTTGACGATATATTAGCTAGTTATAATGCTATTTATGTAGAATTTAATAAAGATTTTGCTACAACAATGAAGGTAGTTCCGGAAGCTCTTAGAACTAAAGGGAGACAAGTTACTTATATTGTACAAGGAGAATCTGCAAAAGCTGCTACTTTTGTATATAATTCTAATAAAGTAACTGATGAAGAATTTTGTAATGTTGATAATTGGATTACATTAACCGGAGGAGATATTAATCTTGTAACAAATGAAATTGCTAGTGTAACTAATAATCCTGATGGATTAGATATTATCACTGTTAATAAAAAACTTCAATTAGGTGACGGTAAAACTATTCCAGGAAATAATCTTTATATTCTAAGACCAAAAGATATAAATGCCGACGATTTAGAATTAGATGATGTTTCTATTGAAGCTTTGAAAAAGCCTAATGTATTATGCGTAGTTAAGTATGATTTTGTTGCTACTAATAAAGATAGTATTAATGTTGGAACTAAAAGTGGATTATTATTTGCTGGTGGAACTATGACAGGATTTGTGTTTAATGTTATCGAACCATATAAAATTATAGGACATTATGACTTAGTTAAGTTCCTTGCAGATAATACTTTTAATGAAGAACCTAATCTTATTTTTGACGGTCAATTTAATCTAGGAGCTTCTGATATTCAACAAATAGAAGGTGATTCTTGGAAAAAGCAAGCTGTGTTAGGAAAGATAATATATAATAAAGATGAAGATAAACTTCGAGCTTTTACTAAAGAGAAAATATTTAGTATTACAGAAAATGATGAATATCTTATACCAAGTACTGAATTGAATTTTAATTTTATTGTTGATAACAAACCTTGTACAGAAAAAGAAGCTGCTGAATTATCAAAGATTAAAAGCTTTTTTAAAGCACCTATGCGTACTAAATTTTACTTCTATGATAATGGAGCTTCTCCTAGTGCTATTACTCATAATTATGGTTATTATCAAGTATGGGTTACTAGAGATGGTGAAGAAGATATTGATTATCTAACTTTTCATATTCCTTTCTATGATGGTCGTATTAGAATATATAGATGCAATAATATACAAGGAACATATTGGAAAGTTAGAGATATTTATCCTTATAATTATGATTATGATAAAATGCCTTATGGTACAATATATGGTTATGACGGTAATGCTAATGAAATAGTAAGATTCAAAGGAAAGAATAATAAGAACTATGATGCATTTGGATATACAGCTTCTTTCCCTGTTGAACGTTGTGTTCATATTACTACTAATTACGGAACTCATAAATTCAATGAATTAGATAAATTTATGGAACTTATATATGATAATTTTTCTACTAATTTTCAAACGTATGAAGAAAATATAGTTGAAAAAATGCCAATAGTAGTTCCTGCCAATCTAAGAGATTTTGTTATAGATATATGTAATATAGACTTTACAGATAAAGATTCTAACGATAATCAAACATTTGATGTTTATAAGAATATTTCTAGAGTTATAGTAAAGGATAATACATTAAACGACGGTGAACAATTACTTAATAATTATAGAGTAATTAAATATGGTGGTACAAATGACGGTAGTATAATCTATTATAAATTAAGATTTGAAATAGATAGTTTTTATAAAAGAAGTTATCATTATATATTAAATCTTGATGTAAGAATTGCAAAAGGATTTTTAATTAACCGTAATAATGTGGATGTAGAACCGATTACTATATTAGGTAGTTGTTATGTTATGCCTTTATATACATTTAATAATCCTCCTGTAATTCAAAAACCTATTAGTCTTAGAGATTATCAAAATCTTGCTGACCCTGACGATAATACAGAATATTTAATATTTGAATAGTATGCCAATATATGTAGGTTCTAAAAAAGTAAAACATATAATACATATTAAACAATATGAACATACTGTTGATTCAAATGCTAGATATGTTTATTCATTGGCTAGAGGTAAGAACGTCTCTAATATAAATACTCCTTTTGTTTATGGAATGAAGATAGTAACTAATGATGGAGAAGAAACTGAAAAGAATAATTGGTTTACTTTTAGTCAAGATGGTACTGGATTCAAAATCAGAGTTATATCTAATAAACCTGACTTACCTCTACATATATTTAATCCTCACAATTATTGTGGTGATGAATCTAGAGAATATTATGCTGAATATCATAAGATTTATCCATTTGCTGGACAAATGAAAAGTTTAATAGATGATTCAGTAGATATTGATTTTAAAGTTCCTTTGGAATATATAAATCCTGCTTATGATACTGTTGAAAATAAGAAATATATTGCTGAAATAGCATGGCAATTTGTAACTAGAAATTATGAGGATAATAATCAAAATTGGCCTAGTAGTGTAGCTATAGGATTTAAGAAGTTTGCTAGAGCGATGGCTATGTATTATTACCAAACAGGAATGAATATTGATTTTACAACAAATATTATATCATATAAATACCAAGAAGAAGATGTTTGGAGAGACGCTGTAATATCAATGGATATTATGACAAGTCCTGCAAATGTTAATATGAGGTATGGTATTAATAGATATTATAATCCTGTAGGATTATTTCTTAATAGCCAACTTACTTCAATAAACACATTAACTGTTACTATTGATAAACCATCTTTATACTATTGCGATATGGCGGTTGGATGTAAGATAGGATTAATATATAAAGGAAAAGAAAATAATATTAGTAGCTATTTTAAAACAAATCAAATTAAATGGTATAATGCTGATTTTACTCCTTATGATGATGAATTAGATAAAGATGTTACTTTTGTCCCTAAATCAAATAGTACTAATTTTAGTTTTAATTTCAAAGTAGAAGAAGACGATAGTGTTTTAGGTCAATTAACATATAATGGTAATATTGGAATAGTAGTGTGTCCTTATTTTATTGTAAACGATTATAATAGAGAAGGTACAGGAAGTTTTAGTGTTAATTTAAAAGTAATTGCTGACGGAAATACTATTTATTCTTATACTATAAAAGGAACAGAATTTAAACCAGTTTAAAATACAATAGATATGGAACATAATCAAGTATATAGTGGTGGTACATTTGTTACCAACTTTCAAGTTGCTCGTATGGGAACTATTCCATCAGGAAATTTTAATATAACTGTTAGTGGTCAGAAACGACCTTTTCTTATCAAGAATATTACAGAAGATAATGTTGAAGTAGAAATAGTACCTGCCGGACAAACAACAGCTATTACTACTGTATTATATCCAGGATGGAATGTTGAGATAGTTAATCAAATTAATAATGCACCTGCTGATATATTACAATATGGGTTCTAAAAGTGCAATAGGAATAGGAAATGGTATTTGTTTTAAACAAGTACGAGATAAAGGTGGAGGGTCTTATATAGACCCTCTTGTTCGTGATAGTATAGTCGGACTTTGGAAGTTTGACCAAAATACAAATGAAAGTCCTACCCGTAATATCATTAAGAATATAATTAAGGATAAAGGTGGAGACTTAGAACTGCTTAATTTTGCCTATAAAGCAAATAGTGGATATAATGGTTATTCGGAGGATTTTACTTCATGGAGTTCATCTAATGCTGAGGTTTCTAAAGGTGGAAATAAAGCTAAGAACACAAAGGTTGATTTTAATTTACTATATACTTATAGTGATATTAAAAGAGATGTTGGACCTTTTAAAGTTAAGATTTCAAACTTTACAAAAGGTATTATACGTTATTGGTATAGACAAGAAGATGGAATAGAAACGACTTTATTACTTGAACCTATTACAGTAAATAATTCTAATGGATTAATAGAATTACCTAAATCGTATAATACTGTTGAAAACGGGACAGGTTTTAGAGGAGGATTTACGGGTAATGACACAAATATAGGACTAACCATAGAACAACTCCCCCTATACGAAGGTGCATTAGTAACTGACGGTAAAGATGATATGATAGTAAGTCAGAAGACCGTACAGGAGATGTTGGGAGGGAGTAATGTTTGTACAGTAGTGAGCATGATTCATCAGATAAACTTATCTGCTGATGTAAATACTTCTATAAATAATATAAGAAGTGAATCAGTAGCTCATGTCTGTGCTAGACATTTAAATACAGCTTATGGTAAAACAGGCATATTTGGATATTCTAAGCAATTAAATACTACTAGTAATCCTACTTTAATAAATAATATATTAGGCGATAAAAAGGATTATATAGCAGATGGAAATAGTGTAATTGATACTACTGATAAGTACTTTGTTCAAGGATATAAATATAATGATTCATTATATGAACTTAGCGAAGTAGCAGTCTATTGGACTTTCATATCCAACAAAGTCCTAACCACTGATGAGATAAACCAAATCATAGCTTATTTTAAACTAGATAAGTACGTAACTCCACAGGTTATCTATGATGTAAAAAGACAAGGATTAACGAATGATACTCCGGATGCAGATTGGTATCTGAAAGACTTTAGTAGGAATGGGCATGATATGCAGTTGTATAACTATGCTAAGAAACTAAGTAGTGGAATTGGTAAATATGAAGTAGATTTTAATACTTGGATACCTCAAGCTTACGTTGCTGATTCTGCATATACTTCCAATAAGCTTCATATTACTAATATAAAAGGCGGTAACGCTATTTTATATACTAGGAAAGGAGCGAATGCTATGAAAGTAAAAATTACTGGGATTCAATCATTTAATTTAGTATATAGATATATTGCCAAAAATGATGTTTGGGAAGCACTTAAAGTTGATAGAGATGGAATTTATAAATTACCTGCGAGTACTACAACCACAAAAACCTATTATACAGGATTCACTGTTCCATATTATACTGGTGATTGTGATATAACTATTGAGCAAATCCCTGACTACGAAGGTGCTCTAGTTAGTGATGGTAAGGATGATTATGGTAAAGCAGAAGGATTGCCTATATTTAAAGATTATACGGTTGCTGCTGATAGAGCTACTGTTGATGGTTTAACTATTAATGCTGACGGAGGAGTATTTAGTAAAAGTACTAATACGAAGGATGGAGCTTTTATCTTTGATTATAAAGACCAAATATTTAGTTTTGGTTCAGTAAATAATAAGAAAGTTAATACTAACAGATTTATAAGTTATCAATCAAAATATATAAATAACGGTGAATCTATTAGTGCTGGTAGTATGGCAGATGTTAATCATTTACTATTAGCTAAACTTGCTTTAGAAAATAATAGATATAGTGCGTTAGCTCTATATTCCATGTTACTCTTCCCATACTCCCTTTCCGAGTTCCTGCTAGAGCGCCAATTAAAGAGGTATAAGTTGGGTACGCTGTATCCAGATATGGTGGAGTTTAGACCTATTATTAAGAATAATAATCAATATAAAAGAATATACTTTTATACACAAAGCTGGGATAAAAGAATATATCCCGGAGACTATGTACCTATTAATTCTATACTTAGATATAATCTTTATCTTAATGATGAATTAAGTGAACTACAAAGTTTTAGAATAAATGGCGTTAATGTTACTTTTGCAAAAAGTTCTGTTGATAAAACAGCTTATAATATAGGAAATATTCCTATTGCCAAATCCCCTCAAAAGATAGACATCACCGTAGATGAGTACATAAGGTTTGAAGACATTATACAGCCGTATCCTGCAATGATTAATCTAAGTCAGGATGGTAAGAGTATTACTTGGGGAGACAAGTTAAAAGTTGGTAGTGAAGTTACTTTTGTAAATCATACTAATCTTCTTCCTGATTTATATGATGTTAGCGGTGGAGTACAATATAATGGTACATTTATTTCTTGGAATACATCCATTAGAGTAGAAAAATCTATGGTCTTTGTTAATCCTCATATTTATAAGAAAGCCAATGAGCCGAACTGTATCCTGTCACCTAATAGGTTGAGGATTCCAAATTCTAGCTACAAGATACTAGGATACATTCCGGACTTGACAGGTAAAGGTAATCATGGTAAATTGAATAACTTCGCCTACACGGAAGAAAGTGGAGCAAATGAGGACGGTAGTATTCGCTTTGATGGAACGGATGACCATATCATTATTCCTACTATTAAGCATGGCGGTAAAGCTTTACTTATGAAAGTGAATTGGAGATATAAGAATAACGTCGCTATGGCATATGACCAACGTATTAATTGGGGTGGACTTGGAATTTCAATTTCACGAGACCAATTACCACTTGTTGCTTATAAACCATATAATAAAGTCACTTATATAGATGGAATAAAGAATGAATCTGTATTAGTTCAAGATTTAGAAGGTATCACTCATAATATTACAGGTATTTACGATAATTTAAATTTAAGTGATGAGAGAGACGTTTGTATTAGTAGAACTTCCGATGCTTCAAATAGTGGCTTTACAGATATGTCTATGTACGAATTTATGCTCTTCCCCGATGTACCTAATGAAGAAGAAATAAAGGAGCTAAACGAGGTTATGAGTATTGAAGGAGGCTACGTGGAAAGTCCGGATTATTATTAGAATGCTTATGGTAAGAAGAATACTGATACAGATAGGAATGCTAAAGAACCTGTTTAAAAGAGACGAATTAATTGATGTAACTAACCCAATATTTAAGAAAAAAGAATTATGATTGATTATGTAGAAATTACAGTAGCAAAGCTAGAGACTGCTTTGCCTGAACGAATTGAAGAATTGCATTTAGCTCCGCGTAGAAGTCCGAAAGGTGGTAAAGTACTTATGAAGTTGGATAACTATAAGGCGCTGTTTAAGGAAGAAGTTGAGGAACAACTTGCTAGTATTCCTATGACTCTTGCTGAAACAGGAGAAGAACAAGTTCTTCCAGAATATGTTTGCCCGTTTCCTGTTTATAGTGGTAAAGAACTTGAAGACTTACTTCAAAATGATAATTGGAAACAAGAAGATGATATACTTTAATAAGTAGATTTTGCTATAAGTACCATATGTTAAATATTCTAAATCACTAGAAAATGAACTACTTAGATGTTGTGATTGATAAGATAATTAATAACTTTGATTTCGCTTATATGTTTATAGTCAATGTACTAACATATATAATAATAAAGATTATAGATTATGTTAATGGTGATGCTAAAGTTCCTACTTGGACTAAACGATTAATATTAGTTATATCTATTATAATAGTTACTACTATATATGTTATATTAGATTATGATAATAAAATTACATTACTTAATTCTGCTATTCTTGCTCCTGTATTTTGGAGTTGGATAATGAAACCAATCTTTATAAAGTTAGGTATTGGTTATAAACAGATAGATGATTATATGAATTAACAAATTAAACTACAAAAGGAGAAGCGGTAGCTCGTTGTGATAACGAACTACCGCTTTCTTCATTTTAATCAATTATAAATTTTCGTGAAAGTGTTGGAGATAATAATTAAAAAGGTATATTTGTCGATATAGATATTAATACTAAAGTTATTACTGGTTATGGCATCAATTAATCAATTGATTTCTGAAATTGCTCATGCAGTTGGGCAACCTAATAATATTCCATTAAGACGGAATATTAAATATGCTATTATCCATACTCGTAATGAACTTATTAGACACGGTTATGAAAATAATCATTATGTTGATAAGGGATTACAACAGCGAGTTAAGATAAGTCTTATTGATGTTCCTGATGGAGATTTTCATAATAGTGCTGAATATAATATTCGTCCTATTAAACGAAGTAAACAGAAACTTCCTCGTCCTGTTAGACTTACTAATAATCTACCATTTCAAAGTATCCGTACTGCTGGCTATGATAATATAGAAATTCCTTTTGCTAAAGAAGCTAGTGCTAGATTTTATACTCATTTAGTTGGTATGTGCAATCTTCCTTGTTATGATTATATAAATGAATATCTATATTTCTTTACTAAAGAAAATGCTTGTGAATGGTTTAAAACTATTAATGCTATTGTAGTAGAATCTGTATTTGAATTACCTCATATTATAGAGATAGAAACTAATGAGAGTAAAGTAGATAATTCAGAACATACTGTTGATAACGAAGATGATTTTGATGATAATGAATTTCTTCTTCCTGAAGATATGATAGGTTCTATAAAAGATATTATCTTTAAACGTAATCTTCTTCAAGTTCCTAGAGAGACTAATGAAGTTCCTACTGATAATTTATTAAATCGTTAATAACTTATGGTTCCAGATATAGATATCCATCACTATTATGAAAAGTATATAGAAGATGCTAATAGTGATATAGAAAGATTTAAAGAAAATCATAATGTAGCTGTTAAAATGAGAGATTCATTAAAACAGTATTTGCTTTCTAACATAACTTATATTGCTAATTCTTTAGGAATTAAACTTGTAGAATATGGACAAGAATGGATAGACGGTATATATAATCCTAAAAGACTTCTTATAAATAAAGTTTATGATAAACTAGAAGAATATAAAGCTGGCGAAGAACGTATAATGCTTATGCAAATAGTAAAGTACTGTAATGTACTTAGAAAGATTAATGCTCTTAATACTTATATTAGACTTGCCAAAAAACGTTCAGAACTTACATTCAAACAATATAGAGATTATGTTGCTAAGTTCTATCAATATGGAGTTCATAAATGTTGTTTAGAAGGTTATGCTTATGGTTATGGTTATGGTCTAGGAGACTTAATGATAAATCGTTGGACTCATGACCCAAAAGATAATAAACGTAAACGAATAGACCATAGAAAAACAGCTATTGCTAAAGAAAAACTTATTGCTGAAGGTAAAAAACCTTATGATAAAAAAGAAGCTGAAATATATAAACTTCGTGGACTTAAATATGATGGAGTTCCATATGTTGTCTATCAAGAAGATGTTAGTTTTTATAATATAGATATTGTTAATAATCAATATGTGGCACATCAGAATCTTGATTTTGAACATACTGAATATTATAGTACACAACTTAGAGGTAAAAGTCATGAACAAAATGCTGCTGAAATAAAAGATAAAAAAGAAGTATATAGTATTAAAGCTGACCTTAGAACAAAACTTAAATTATATACTTTAGTAGACAAAGGTGCTTATTTAAATTATATTAGAAATGTTGACCAAAAGAAATATCAGCGTGGAGCGCATAATAGTAAGAATAGAAAGAGATTTTGATATAGTTCGTTATATATATAAGATAGTTAACACTTATTAATCGCTGACAATCAATAGGTTAGGTTGATATTATACTGTATTACAATACGGTTTTAACTAAATTTTAACGCCAAATACGGTATCTCAATACCGGTTTTTTGTTATACTTGAATTAATATAAATCATTTAATAGATATTGATATGCCCACATTTAAATATGCAAAACCAATTCTTAATAAGAAAATAGAAGATACTAAAAAAATACTTGCTGAAATAGTTCCTAGTCCATTTTTTATAGAACGAGAACTTAGAGATTCTAATATAGTTGAATCAGAAGCCGCTCGTATAAGGGTAGTCCAAAGCTTCTATGAAAGACGTGGATATACTCAAATGAGTACTGATTTGCTTACTTATATGACTTATTGTAATAGTAATAAATTGATGAATTTAATATCTCTTATTGCTATAAAACTTAATTTCAATAGTAATAAAATTGTATTGAAATCTAGTTCAGAAGATGTTAAAAACATTATTTCAAATGATTCTAATTATTATAGATATATTGCTGAATTAGAAAAACAAAATATTATTCGTAGAACTACTAAAAAGAATGTTTATGTTGTTAATCATGAGATGATATTTAAAGGTAGTTATTCTGATTTTATTAAAACTTATCTTGATACTTATAAAACTACCGGAGTAATGTTAGATTCTAATGGTAAAGTAATACTTGATAATACTATTGATTATGCAAAACAATAATACTATTTCAGTAGAAAAGATAATAGCAAAAATAGACAACGATTTTAATCCGGATGGTAGTGATTGGATACCTAGAGTTATATCGTGGACTATAGATGCTATGGGACAATTAGATGTTCTTAGAATAGTTCCTAAGAAACGTAGAGTACAAGTTATTAATAATATTGCTAGAACTGCTTGTCCATTTAGTACAAAAGGACTTAAAGTATATGATGATAATGGATGTGAAGTTAGTGTTATATCGGCTCGATGTGGTAGTTGTTCTTCTCCATCTCCTACGGGGGAACAGCCCGACAAGTCATTAGAATTGTCGAATACTATGTCAATAGTTGATACTGGTTATAATGGTAAAGAAACTTATGGAAGTTTAGCTACACATAATAATACGCCTGATGTTACAAAACAAGCAACTGTTGTTGAGGAGCTTTATTCCGCCCCCCGTAGGGGAAGTGAAGATAGAGGTTATGTCCTCGTTGATGACCATACAATAGAGATTAACTTTGATGCTAAATATATAGATATTATATCCAATGAAGTTGAGACTGAATATAGCGAATATTATAAATGTGATATTCCTGTTATTCCTAACAATTATATATTGATTGAAGCTATTGGATATTACTGTATGTATAAGATGTTATGTCGTGGAATGAAACATCCTGTGTTTAATCTTGGAGCTAGTCAATATGGAACTAATCCTTATTATCAATGGGAGCAGTTAAAGAATAAAGCTAAAGCTGGAGTTATTAATGATTGGCAAGCTGAATCTGGAAATAAAGATGGTGACGCTTGGCGTAGTTATTTCTATAATTATACTTTTCCGAAATAAATGAGAAGTTGTTATGGGAGATATAATAGATATTGTTACAGTTAATGGTATTTATGGCTTATCTGTGAGAATGAGTTCGGATAGTCGAAATGATGAAAATGAGGCTCGTAGATATGGTTTTCCTGACCTCTGCGTAGAGATAATTTTCACATCATACAATTAATCAGATTAAGTCGAGATAATCGCCTGTGAGGGCTTAAAATAAGTCAATCGTTATGGAGATAAACAAAAAACTTAATATAGATACTGATATAGAATTTTTAGATACTGGTGATATAGCTCACGCTAGTAATATAGTAGCCAACAATACTAACGATGGAGTATTGAACGAAAATTCTATTGAAAAGTATTTTATACTAGATAATCCTAATGAAAAAGTTGTAGGATATATAGCTTGTTCTGATGAATTTATAATATTTACTAGTTTTAATAGAATTTTTAGATGTAAAGAAAGTTCTAAAGAAAATATAGAAGTTAATACTAATTGGAAATGGGAAGGTGGTAATGTTATAGGAGCATATACTTATAATATAAATAAAGAACTTATTATTAGTATTACAGAATTAAACTCTGACCATGATGTTCCTTTGAAGATTATAAATCTTAGTAAGCCTGAATATGTAATGGGTGAGTCAGATAATAAATATACTCTTAATCCAGAAATTCCTCAATTTAATCTTATAAATTATAGTACTGTTAATGGTGCAAATATGTATCGTGGAGTATATAATTTTTTTATAAGATTTAAAAAAGGAGAACAGTATACTGCTTGGTATAAAATTGGTTATCCTATTATATTATTTGATGATTCTTACAATATTACAGTAGAACGATATGTTTACAATGTTAATGACGGAGACGGATTAGGATTTAGTCCTCGTAATTATACTATTACGGACAATGTTAATAATGATGTTGAAAAAATAAGTAAAAATATTATATTAGATATTGATATAAATGATAAGACATTATCTTATACTCATTATCAAATAGGATATATAGTTAATACTACTTCTAGTGAAATAAAAATATTTAATACTAATGATTATGGTATAAAAAATAAAAGAGTTACTATAAGTAATACTGATACTAGTGGAGATTTTACATTAGACGATTTAACTAGTACATTTTTTAATGTTTATAATGTAAAAACTCTATGTAACTATAATAATAGATTATATATTGCTAATTATAAAGAAGAAAATCCTAATACTATTGTAAGTAAAATAGATGTTAGTAATATAGTAGTAAGGGCTGTTCCTTTAAAGAATGAACCGTCTCCTTTATTAGTAAGAAATAATATTAATAAACGAAGTAGCATAGCTAGTACTTATGCTCCTGTAGGTGATAGTCAATTAGTAACAGAAGTTTTATTTGGTTCTAAATATGTAATTAAATTAAGAGCTAAAATATATTTAAGTGACGGAAGTTACAAAGAAGTCACTAAATGGTTTTATAGCGATGATACCGTATCCACAGGAACTCTTGGTAAAGGACAATTAATGTTCGATATTAATATAATATTTAATTCTATTTTATATGATATTGATGAAGAAGTAAAAGGAATACCTTATGTGACTGAAGAATACCGTGATGCTTATTATCTTATTGTACAAAATAGCGATAATGGTATAATATCTAAATTTTCGTATAGTCATGGAAGTTTAGGAAAAGATAATTTTAAACTTGCCGGAAAAGTATATACTTCAAACGATTTTATTATAGAAGAACTTTATAAAGTTGAACCAGGAGACAATGAAGTATCTCAATCATGGTTTTGTGAACCTAATATTAAATTTACTGAAGCTAATAAATATCCAGATATAGCTAAAAATTTACGTATATATCTTACTACGGAATTTAATAATATATATGGAGGTACTATTAAAACTGTATATAATGGAATATTTAGATTAGTTGAATCTAGTATTTCAGGTTCTGTAAATGGATATAAACTTGATTATACTTATGTATCAAAATCTTATTTATTTCTTTATTATACTAACTTTTTTATAGATAAATATTTAGAAGCTAAATATCCTGGTTCTACTAGAAAATATAAATACCAATATACACTTAAAGATGGAGCTGCTGAACCAACTAATAAAGACGCTATATATTTAGATTCTTATTCTAATGCCGCATCTTTAAGGTCTTCTGTAAGAGTTATGTATAATTGTAGTTTAAAACGTTTACAACTTTGTGCTACAGCTGTTAATCAAGGAAGTTATAGTCAAGGTACAGAATATGCTTATATAGACGATGAAATAACTATTATACCAACTAGTGGAGAACAATTTACTTTTAACGTTAATCAACTTATTAGTATCCTTCCTGTTACTATACCTAACTATAATAAAACAGTAGAAGATTTTGATAAGAGTTTTGAAACTAGTTATGAATGGACAGAAGATAGAGAACCAAATGAAAACGATTTTGACCCTAATCTTTCTTATAATTTATCTATTTATCATCATGGTTCTTCTGATAAATTTAGCATTATTGATGTAAAACCTAAAGTAGTAGGTTTTAGAAATAGAGTAACTGAAGATAATGTTATAAAAGTAGATAAAGATTTTGCTATAATGATTCCTTTTAAAGACTGGTTTAATAATACTTATGATAGAAAAACAGATGATGGTTCTACTTATAGAATTAGTGCAGGAAGTTGGTCAGACCCAGTTTTTGATGAAGGACAAGTAGGACAATTATATATAAGTTTTGTAAAAAATAAAACTATAAGAATTAATAATACTGATAATTACGCTGCTTATTTATTAAAAGTTATAGATGCTAATAATTTAATGAGTGTAGAAGTTTTATTACCTTATACTGATGAAAAATTTAATATCAGAGTAAATGCTAAGGATACTACACAACCTTCGACAGATGTCACATATCCTGTTTATAACGCTCCTATAAATGAAGTAAATGATAGTAGTGGTGGAGGTGAAGAATTAAATTTCTATGGGGATATTACTAAGCAGGCTATTAATAATGCTGTTTATAACCTATTTATACATTATGTTTATCCTAATGGTTCTTATACAGACGGTATTCGTATATCCAATAATATGACATATAATAAGACTATTAAATTAGGAACAGCTAATGATAATGGAACTACTATAAACCTTAATTATGAAGTTAATGAAGATACTAAAATTGCTGATGTAAAGAAAAGATATACAGAATTGCTTACTAAGTATACTACAATAGATACTACTGACGCTCATCCTGTAGTTAGAGTATTTGATGATGTGGCTGATGTTAGATTTTGTAATGTATTTCCCGAATATAACAATAATGGTATTGCTTTATACAAAAATACTAACGGAGATAAACTATTTAGAGGTAGCATTTTAGGCAATTATATTACTACGCAATATAATAAAGGATTTAAATTTGTGTTTGATAATATACCTATGTACGAAGAGTTTGTAGGTTATTTTATAAGTTATGAAAAATCAGAACCTATACTTACAGGCGAATGTATAGTAACTCCTTTAACAGGAGGACTTAATGCTAATGCTGGCGGTTATGAGCAGGATATTAGTGAAGTAAGACTTTATTATCCCGAATTTGACTTAGTAAAGAAAGTATCTGGCAATATATTGTTTATAGAAAAACAAGAAGACTTTAATACTAATTGGAATGAAATATTTAATGATTCTTATTATAGTACTGATACAGGAAATGGTCGTGCTGTTGGAACTAATTATATATCTTCTATAAAATCTATAAATGTATATGCTCCTAATGATTTATCTAATAATAGAGGTAGACAAGGAATTTTAGCTGTAAATACTACTAACGCTATTAGGTTATATAATACTATAAATCAATGGAAAAAACAATTAACTTTCGGATTATTACTTAATATAGTAGATAATATATACCTAAGAAAGAATAAAGAACTTATCAGTCTTGGATATATTAAATATGTAGATTATGAACCTAATAAAAAATATGAATATGGTTATGAAGGATATAATTATAACTATGATTATTATAAGGTAAGTAATCAAGTGTTTGATATGAACTATTGGGGAGTTAATTATGATGAAGTTCATCCTTCTGCTAAAACAAACGATGGAAGAGTATATACAGAAGATTTCCCTAAAGGGGATTATAGTACTTCTAAGTTTTTACATTGTCCTACTGTTGGAGTAAGAATGAATAGTTATTCTTTATATCCTACTTTTGCTAAGAATATTAAATCTAAACCTATATCTAAATATTATGGTTTTAAAGGTACTGATTCTGATACTGCTCATATATATACAGAATTAGTTACTCATGTATATTATACTATGCTTAATGATATATATGAACTTAAACCTAATTTTTATGATTATGCTGATAAACTTATTTCTAATTTTGATAAAGATTATTATGCTAATTTTATAGAACATTATGATAAAGTTATTCGTCGTAGTGATATTATAACTAATGAGTCCGTAGAAAATAAATGGAGAAAATTTAGACCGGAACAATATAAAATTATAACTGAAAATAAAGGAGCTATTATAAATATTATTGGAGTTGGCGGTTATCTTATTGCTCATTGCGAACATTCTATGTTTGTATTCAATAGAGATTCAAGTATGAGAACAGAAGATAAAGATGTACAACTTATAATTCCTGATGCTTTTGATATAGATTATGTTGAAATGTTTACTAGTACTAGAGGATATGCTGGTATACAAAAAGTTAATCAATTTGTTTGTAGTAATTATGGTTATATTTTTTATGATAGCGATGCACATAAACTTTATAGATTTGATGAAAATAATCTTGATGAAATTACTCCTGGATTTAAGAACTTATTTAAACATGATATTATTGATATAAACTTTGCTATAGATGAGCGTAATGAAAGAATGATATGTTTAGGTAAAGCTAAAATTGATAATGAAACTAAACATTTTGCTATAAGTTATAGTTTTAATGGTAAATATTGGTTAAGTACTCATAGTTATTGGTATGATGATTGCTTTAATACTAAGAATAATTCTTATTTTATTAATAATCAAATTATAGAATCTTCTGTTGATAAATTTAATTTAGATAAATTTGGAGATTATACCAATATTATAGATGACAATATTAATATATTTAAAACAGAACTTACTATTGAAGGAAAACCTTGTTCTTTTGTAGATGTTGTGTTTAATAATGATAATGTAGATAAAGTATTAAATTATATATCATATTCTGTTAATAAAGCTACTGATGATAATTATAGCGGTCTTAGACTTCTTATTTATACTAATTGTTGTTATAGTGATTATATAGATATTAGTATTCCAAAGAAGACAATGAAAGATTATAAACATCCTTATTACAAATATGGAAGTTGGATATTTAATTGGTTTAGGAATAAAATTGCTAATATAGATACCAAAAATCCTATAATTAGAGGTAATGGTAAATTACATCCTGATACTAAATTTATAACTACTAAACGTCTTAATGATGCACTTGTAGTTGGTAAATATTTTGTTATAAGATTTATATTTTATAGTAATGATAAGAGAATAAGTGTAAATAATATAGAATGTCATTAATGATGAAAAATAATAAATATAAACCTAGAAAAAAAGCTTTTATTGGTGCTATTATTGGAGCGGCTACTAGTATAGCCGGAGGAATTATAGGAGCACGTAAAAGAAAAAGAGCTGCTAGACGAGAAGCTGCTCGTCAGAAAGCAATTAAACGTAACGAAGAAACTTATAAGAGTATTGAAGCTCTTAATGCTGGACTTGAAGGTCAAGAAGAAATCCAAGATAATTTTATGGAACAATATATGAGATATGGTGGTATTGCTAAAAATAAAAAATATAAGAATAGAAATAAAAAAGCTATTGGTGGAGTGGGAGAGATTATTGGCAGTGCTATTAGTGGAGCTGCTAATATAGTTAGTGCTGTAACTGAAAGTCCGGAAATTGCTCAAACTGGAAATGTAATAGGACAAACTGTAGGAAAAGGATTAGCAAAACATAATGCTAAACGTATTGCTGAACAACGTAAAGATAATCTTACTAAGCCTATTCCTATTAATGGAATTAATGCTGATTCTGATTTAAATCTTCCTACTACTTTACAACCAATTAAACGTTACGGTGGTCGTAAATCAGTATGCCGAATGGCTTGCGGTGGACAAAAACGGAGGTAAACATTAACGTAAACCGTATTCATTTGCTCACTGTTGGATTTTGATATAGGTTGTGATAATTAGTATTGATTTTGATAATCGTTTAACAGAGAGCTTTAAAATGGCTAGTTTTGTCTATTTCATATAATAATATATAATTATGACTAGATATGAACCTAATATAGTTCGTGGTGGACGTGCCACTAATATAAAAGGTAATCTATACTATATGTCAGGTAGAAAACATGAAGCTGGCGGTATAGATATTGGTAAGAATCCTAGAACAGGACTTGAAGTTGAAGACGGAGAAGTTGTTCAAACAGATTCTAATGGTTTAAAAGTATTTAGTGCTCAACCTATTCTTAATGGTAATAGTCCTGCTAAACTTGTAATGGGTGGCGCTAATCCTGCTAAAGTATTTAATGCTCAAGAAAGATTTAAAGAAGTAAATGGTATTAATGATGATGGTACTAAAAAGAAACGTATGGGAGGATTAAGTAGAAATAAAGATTATGGTTCAAGTAAGAAACCATATCCTAGTGTTAATAAAAAAGATTTTGCTGGTGATGGAAGAAGTTATCCAATACCTACTAGAGCGGATGCAGTAGACGCTTTACGTCTTGCTGGACTTCATGGTCGTTCTGATGTTAAAGCTAAAGTTTATAAAAAATATCCAGATTTGAAAAAGAAACGTATGGGAGGTATAAGAGAAGATTATCCTACTCTTGCCGGAGATTATTATGGTAGAGAAGAAGCTAAGACTATTAAAGCTCTTAGAAATGCAAGAACTAATCCTCAATATCAAGGACGTAATCTTAATCTACCTACATTGTCAATGAATAATGCTTATGGTAATTTACCAGTTACTCCAAGTAACAGAACTGCTATTGAAAGAACTAATGTTAAATATAATACTTCTGCTACTAAACCTAAGACTAAAAGACAATCATTTAATAGTGCTTTTGCTGCTACTAGAAAACAAGGTCTTAGAGAATTTACTTGGAATGGTAAACAATATGGAACTCAATTAGCTGGTTCTACAAAACCTAAAACTAATCAACAAACAAGTACTAGAAGTAGTATAACTTCTAATAATCTTCCGGAAGTTACAGTTAGTGCTCCTATAGTTAATAGCAGATTAATTAATCAATTAGAAGCTAATAGATATGTTCCTTCTAAACCAAAACCTGTTCAAGAACATACAGTTAGAGTAGAAAGTAATACTGTAAGTCCTGTTAAACGTAGAAGTACTATTAATGATAAACCTGGTAGAATCGGTTATATTGATAACAACGGAGACGTTATTTATGATAAAAGTGGTAGTAATGAAGTTGGTGATATACTTTCTACCGGATTTGATGATATGATTGAATATGGTAGAGGAGTATTTAATCGTAAAAAAAAAGTAGGAGGTAGAGTTGTAACAGTTAATGGTAATGTCAAATCAGGTCTAGTTATCTCTCCATCCTCTACGGGGGAACGGGAAAAAGCCGCCGTTGGTAAAGACTATGACTTTAGAATCGATACTACTAAATATAAAATAGGAGATACTTTCGAATATAAAGGAAAACGATATAAAGTTACAGGACGTAATGCTGTTAAACCTATAGATAGTGGAACAGATAAAGATGTTGAAACTGCTGCTCGTAGAGACGCTAAAGGAGCAAGAACTGACTTTAGAGATATGCTAGAACGTCCACAATATACTCCTGATAAAATAGAAAGTAAACCTAAAGCTGCTACTACTAGAAGTACTAAAGTCGAACGACCAGTTCAGACGATTACGACGACTAAGCAGACCAAAGTAACAGCCCCCCGTAGGGGAAGTGGAAAGAGTAAATCTAAGCCTGCTGCTAAACCTGCTGAACCAACTAAACCTGCACCTAAATTTGCAGATTTAAACACAATGATTCAAGGTATTAATACTAGAGGTGCTCAAACCCCTACTAGAATAGAACCACGTACTGTTGAAGGAGCTAGTACAAATACAGGAGTTCCTGATGTTATAGAATCTTCTCGTAAAAGACTTGCTTTATTTGATAAATTAGATACTAATGATATTATAGGTCTTGCTGGTAATATAGGAGGAAGTATTGCTAGTGCTATAAATACTCGTAAAGCACTTAATAATATGGAAGCTCCCAGTGAACCTATGTATGAAATTCCTGCTGCTATGAAAACTCATTTTAATATAAGACCTCAAATAAGTGAAATTAATGAGAATACTCGTAGAAGTATGGATGATGTTACTGCTAATACATCTAGTAGTAGAGTAGCTCTTCAAAGAAAACAAAGATTACGCAATGCTGGGCAATATGCTAAAAATAATCTTTATGGTCAAAAAGAAAATATAGAAACTCAACTTATTAATCAAGATAGATTAAATAGACAAAGAGTTGGAAGTAGAAATATCGCTGCTTATAATGATTGGCAAAATCGTAGTGCTCAATTTAGAAATGCTATTAGAGAACAGAAAGCTAGTTCTCTTAATAATATGTTTAGCGGTATTAATGCTGGACTTCAAGATATGCTTAGTCGTATTGAAAATCGTAGAAATTATAATAATACTCTTGGTATTTATGATGCTACACATCCTAATACAGATAAAAGATTATTTAGAGATAAAGGTGTTACAATTTAATATTGATAAATATGCCTATACAAGAATTTAATCCTGTGTTTAGACCTGTTGTTAATCCAATTGATTTGGAGAAATTAGGACAGGCTTATGATACACTTGAACAAGGACATCTTAAAGCAATAGATACTGCCTCCGCTGTGGAGGCAGAACTTGCTAAGCTTGATTTAAATGAAGCAGAAGATGAATGGAGACAACAACAAGTGAATAAGATAAGAAGTGCAGTTACTAATAATAGTACTTATGGAAATGCTTATGGAGCTTTAGATGATGTTATTCGTGAGAATGGTTCTATAATGTCAAATCCTGGTATGATTGGTAGACTTCGCGCTCAACAAGATTATAAGAAATATATTGATAATCTTGAAAAACGTACTGATATTCCTGAAGATTATAAAGCTTATTTTAAAGAACAAAATACTTATAATTATAAAGATATAACTGATAATAAGGGTAATATTATTGGTGGTAGTAAATGGAATCCTGCTGTACAAGAAGTTAGTACAGTTCCTATGAGCCAATTACTAGATAAAGCTCTTCAATGGGCTGCTAAAGAATCTGGTGGAGGTAGTCAAACTAGATGGCTTGATTCTCAAGGTAAAGTTACTAATGATATTACTAAATCAGTTACAGGTGAGATTTATTCATCTGCTACTAATAAATGGGAAAGACTTAGTAAAGATAAATTAGCTGCTGCCGTTGCTGCTGTAATTGAAAATACTCCTGGAGCTAAAGCTAGTCTTGACCAAGATTATAAAATTGCTAAATGGAAATATGATAAAAGTGGTGGTAATAATCCTGATATAACTAATAAAGATGGTATTCTTTTAACCCCCGAAGAGTATCTTAATAAAAGAATAGACCCATTTTATAAAGCAGCTACTTATTATAATCAAACTTCTAGTACTACATATGGAGAGGCTTGGAAAGCTCAATTGGCATTGGCTAGACAACAAGCTGCTGCTGGTAGTGGAGGAGCTAGTAATAGAACTGGTTATTCTGACATACTTACTACTACTACAAATCCTATAAGAATTGATAATTTTGTTCCATCTACTGCACAAGCAGAAATTAGTACTAATAAACAAAATATTGCTGATTTACTTAAAGCTTCTAATCCTAATCTAGATTTTAATCTAGACGGTAAAAGTAGTAATGATATAAAACAACTTATTAAAGATAATATAAAAGACCCTATGGAACAATATAGGGCTTTAGGTAATCTTGAAATTATAGACGATGCTCAAGATTATCTTAATGGGTTGAAAGAAGGACAAGAACCTGATACAGCAGAAGCATTTGACGCTTATAATGCTATAATTAGTATGAGTGATTTACCTAAAGATAATAAATATGCTAAACAATATAGCAAAGCTGTAAATAATATATTTGGTAGTTCGCAAGCTATTAGACAATATTTTACATCGGACGATTCGTTTGACGGATTTATAGCTTCTATTGGTGGTGAAAATAAAGCAAAGTCTTTAGGTATAACATTTGGTACTAAAAATGGTAAGAAATATGCTGAATTGTCAAGAGATTATAATAGAAGTTTATATAGTTTTGCTAAAGCTTCAAGAGAAGGTATTTCTCAAAATACTAATATATTTGGAGCTCTATGGAATGATTTAAAAGGTGCAGCAAATTCTTATTGGGGAAATAATGTAGTTCAAGTAGGAACTAATGGTGATGAAATCCCAGTAACAGGTAGAGACGTACAAGATAACATATTATTTGGTAGTGCTAAATCTCAAAATAGAATAGTATTTGGAGATTTAATAGATTTTGTTGATAATAGACTTAAAAGTAAAAACGATGACCTTCTTAAAGGTGGAAAACTTCAAGTTGGTCAGCAAGTTGTTACTGAACCTACACCTAATGCTGCTGAATTAGTATTTCAATTACAAACAGGTGCTATTAAATCATCAGAATTTACTAATCAATATAAAGTAGCTAAAGACCAAGCTATGAAGGCTATACGTAATATAGACCTTACTCAAACAGGTGCTCTACGAGTTGGAGATAATAATATGTTTGAACTTATTGATAGTGAAGACCGTAAAGAACTTACTGCTATTATTAGAAGTGCTAAAGAAAACGAATTAGATATAGTTGCTGTTCAAGATTTCAAAACAGGTGAATGGAGTCCTCAAATTACTATATTAGGAACTTATGATAATGAAGGAAAACTTAAAAGAGAACCAATTACTCTTTATGCTCCTGGAGGATTCGATAGTGCAATAGTTGAAAGTTGGAATAATGATACAACATTTAAAGCTAAGAAAGATATAAATATATATGGAGCTGCTGGACGTAATATTAATCTAACTAATGCTTCTGCTTTTGCTAATATTGATAAGATAACTATGATACCTACTGGCGAAGGATTTAATGTTTATGATAAAACTAATAATCGTTCTTTAGGTTCTGTATCTCCTCAAACAGCAGTTGATTTAAGAGATACTTATTATCAATGGAACGATATTTATAATTTATATCAAACAGGAGCTAATGTTAAACCGGAAGCTATACAAGCTATTGCTGAAAAAACAGCTACTAATTTAGCAAATGTTACAGGAGCTGCTGGTAATCAAAATATAATTGCTTATTATTACCAACAATTAATTAACAATATAATGGGACAATAATATGGATATACTAAAGTTTGCACAAGAAGGAAACGTTAGAAGAAATCCTGACTATAATCCTAAGACTAAAAAGGGGGCATTACAGCCCCCTACTATAACAGATTTTAATCCCGCCACTTCTACAAGTGATGCGGGACGTTCTATTTTAGGACGTACATTAGCTAGAGGTATATATAATCTTAATCAATACGATGTAGATAAATATACTCCTTATGACACTTACGTTAATCCTTACGATACTGAAGAAGAACTTAATAAAGAACGTGCAGAGAATCAAGGAGTACTTGAACAAACAGGAAGATTTGTTGGACAGGTTGTTGGTTCTGAAGTTGTTCTTGGTACTCTTCGTGGATTTAGTGATTTAGTTGATGCTGCTGGACAGCTTATAGGAGTTGCTGATGATGATTATACTAATCCTGTTAGTTCTCAACTTGCAGAATGGCAAGATGCTATTCGTAAAAGACTTGAAATATATAGAGAAAATCCTAATGAAAATTTTGATTTTAGTGATAGTGGTTGGTGGCTTGGTAATGCTGTAAGTATAGCTAGTACATTAAGTCTTTTAATACCTGGAATTGCTGTTGCTAAACTAGGTAAAATTGCAGGTCTTGGACGATTAGCTCGTGGTATAGGTAAAGTAGCAGGTAAGCCATTTGGTAGACCAAATACTTTTGGCAAAATGGCAGAAGTTGGCAGCGATATTATAGGAATTGCTGCTGGTAGTAGAGTTGCTGAAAACTATATAGAAGCTAGAGATACTTATACACAAGTTTATGATGAAGCTAAAGAAAGATTAGCCTCTATGTCAGAATCTGATAGAGAAACTTTATATAATGCTAATCCTAAACTTCGTGGACTTAGTGATGATGAAATTGCTAAATATGTATCAGGAGAATCTGCTGATGATACTTTTAAGAATGATATGTGGCTGATGTTATTAGACGCATTTCAGCTTAAAGGATTAAGAAATATTTGGAAAGGTGCTAGAAATATAGCTACTAATAGAACTTTAAGAGAAGCTAATGAACAAGCTGCTGCTAGATTAGTTGGTAGAGAAATACAAGCTCCTACTGGTATTAAAAAATATCTACGAGTCCCTGATAAAAAAAGTCTTCTTAATATTGTTCGTGAAGGAAGCGAAGGATTTGAAGAAGGATGGCAATATATACAACAACAAGCAGGAATTGATAAAGGACGAGAAATGCTTAATGATGCACATGAATCTCGTACTTATACTGATTATCTTAAAGACCCTCAAATGTGGGAACAATCATTTTGGGGATGGCTTGGAGGAGTAGCTTTTCGAGGTATAGGTAGTGCAGCTAATAAACAATATGCTAAATATATATCTAAAAATAAAGATATTCTAACAGAAAGTCGTAAAGCTGAAATAGATACTAGAGCTAGTATATTAGATAAATATATTAATGATATGGCTATATTAAATGAAGGATACAATCCTAATAGTCCTGTCATTAATGACGAAGGTAATATAGTCCAAGATGCTGACGGTAATAACGTTTATGAAGAAGTAAATGAAACAGAAAAAGAAGCATTAAAACAAAATGCTACTGAGAAACTTATTACAGATTTAACTATTAATGCTATTGATAAAGGTAATTATGATTTGCTAAAAGATTTCCTTATGTCAGAAGATATAGCTCAATATATGGACAAATCAGGAGCTATTGAGCAAGGGCAATCTAAACAATTTATGACTAATATTATTGCTAAAATGAATGAAGTATCTGAGACTTATGAAACAGAGCTTAATAAAGCAATAAATAATTATGCTAAAGATGCTAATATAGCTAGTCAAATAGCTAAAGAAAATACATATAATAAATTAGCTTCTAGAAATGAACAAAACATAATAAATAAATATACTGATGAATATAATAAATCTCTTAATGGTATATCTGATGTTAATACTAAAACTAGAGTTGATGAATTAAATAGAGCTGTTCAATTAGAAGGAATCGCTCAAGAACTTAATTATCTTAATCAACAACTTAAAATTAATGATAATAATCTTAAAGCTAAAACTATTACTAAGTTTGAACATGACCATATTACTCGTAAGATAAATAAGAAAAAACAAGCATTTGTTAAATCTGCTAATGTTGCTGATGAAACTGCATTTAATGCTTTATATAATGAAAATAGAAATAATACTGCTCTTCAAGAACTTGGTAATATAGATAAAAATATAGCCACTGCTGTTATTGGTCGTAGTATGGCTGAACGAAGAAAAACTCTAATAGATAGTGATGTTGCAGAAACTAATCAACAGATTAGAGATAGAGCTAAATATATAGAAAACGAATATAGAACTGTTAAAGATGAAGCTCTTAAAGATAATATTAAACGATTAGATAATGCTTTTGAATCTAACGATATTGATACAGTTCTTGATTATTTAGCTGGTAATAAAGATGTAGAACTTAATGATAATATTAAAAAAGAACTCGATGATATAGTTAAGAATATTAATATGTTCGATGAATCGTCAGAACCTATCACTGATATTATAAGTAGACACGCTAGATTAAAAGCAAGACAAAAAGGACAACAACCTGTAGCTACTGTTAATAATAAACCAGTAGAACAAGTTCCGCCTGTTGCACAAGTTAAGCAAGAAGCTCCTGTTGAAGAAGAACAGAAACAAGATAAAGATAATACAATCTCTCCATCCCCTACGGGGGAACCTCAACAAGCACCCCCAGAAATCGTTAGAGGTGTAGAAGAAGATAGTGCTGATAGAGAAATAGAATCTGTTCTTGCACAACAAGAAGCTATTCAAGAAAAGCAATTTAATGCTAGTTCTGAAATAAATGCTTATGTGCTAGATAAATTCTTAAAGAATACAGACGAAGAATTAGTTAATATGCCTTATGATGAACAATATGCTACTATCAAAAACGAACTTATTAATGAAGGATTTGACGCTAATATAATTGATGATATACTTCCAAAAGAACTTAGTAGTGTAAATTACATATATAAAAGTATTCAAGAAATGAATGCCGACGAACACGCTAGTAGTATAGATTTTGTTATATCAAAGATAGTTAGTGACGAACAAGCAGATAAAGCTGAATACTTTCGTAATCTGATAGATATATATAAAGCTAACAATAATATTCTATCGGTAAACGGCAAAGACTATTTTAATATAATAAGTCTTATGAGATTTGCAATTAAGGAAAGTAATGCTACATTTGATACTGTTAATAAGTTATATGATGAATTAAGAACGTATCTTCTATTAGGAACTGATGAGAATCTTATTAATATTTCTCCTAGAGATTTAACTTTAAACCGTGAAAAACTAATGGAGTTAGTTCAAGACCAAGAGCGCGAAGACCCTGAATTAGATAATAATATAGGTATCTATACAGAGAATAAGCAAGGAGAAGAAGCATTAGCTACTTTACAAGTTGGTCAAGAATTAGAAGTTAAACATGAACCTAAAGGTATTTCGTTTTGGTCAACAGTTAATTATGGAGGAGTTGATATTCCTGTAAAGATAGGATTTAATAAGAAGATGCGAAAGACTACTGATAATGACGGATATGTATTTAGTAATGAATTTTGGTCTTATGAAATAAGATATACAGAAGATGGTTATAGTAGTAGTCTAGATGAATTGTTTGATAGATTAAATCCGGAAAATGGAGAAATTAGTGATGAAGCTAAACAATTTATAGACCTTATTTATAAAGTAAGACTTAATAAACTTACTAATGAAGATATTAATAATTTATGGAATAATCCTTTATCAGATTTATTATTACCTTTACTTAAAAATAAAAATAAGAATAACGAAACAGGAACAAGATTGCTTCGTAATATAGGTAATATATATCTTTATAAAGTAAGTGATAATCTTAATGATAATTATATATCTTATGGAGAATTTATTGCTAAGCAATATAATAACTATAAGATGGTTGATAATATTGATAATAACATAGATAATACTAAAGTTACTGTTAAATATGTTAGTAGAGGAGAAGCGATATTTGATATAAATGCTGAACCTCAATCTATTGATAAGGCTATTGTAGGATTTAATTATAATGATATTCATTTAGGTATAGTAGCAGCTGATGGTGAAATTAGAGATACAGTTAATGGAACTGTAAGAGTTAAAGCTGGCTTTAATAATACTAATCTGCTAGTTATTGTACCTAATGGAACTAATGAACCTTTTTATGCTAAAGTGATTCCACAAGGATTTGATAGTACTACTCAATTAGGAACTGCTATTAGAAATGAAATATTTAATTCTATTAAAGAACGACAAATGAATAATATATCGTTTGAAGAACTTAGAAATAGATTAATGGATATATTTGGAGTTAAGAATTTCGTTAATGGAGTTAATTGCGTAGAATATGACAATCGTATTATTATAGCTCCGGCTGGAAGTAATATTCCAATGCTTACTATATTTAAATATAAAAATAATAGCACAGAAGAAGGAACAGGTATTACACTTAATCCAACTATGGCAAGCGGTGCTGGAGTTGGAAGAACTGGTTGGGGAGGTTCATTAGAAACAGAATTAACAGATATTGTTGATAAACTTCTTGCAGGTTCTACATATAGTATGAGTTATGATATACCGATGAATAGAGATAGCAATCGTTATGTTAAACATGAAGATAATGGTCAATTAACTATAACATTTGGAGATAATTCCATTACTTATGAGAATTATTTAGATTATATTATTAAAAATAATACTGGTAAAATAAGATTAGGTAAAACTAAGATTGGTAATGTAGAAAGTAACTTTAGACCAAATCCTAAAGATAATTCCGCTAAACAAAAGGTGCGGATAGAATACGAAGTGCTGCGCCCCGTAGGGGATGAGGAGATAGCTAGACAATCATCTATTACTGCTATTGAACAACGTGGAAATCAAGAAGATGTTAATACAGAATCTTTAATAAAAGCTATTGCTCCTGATTTTGCAGATTCTGCTAGTAAAATTATTTTAAACGAACTAATACCTACTAATGTAAATATTGTTACTGACGGTAATGAAACTGATTTTGCTGTTTACAATACAGGTACAGGTAGAATTACTTTATTAAAATCATATTTTGATTTAGCTCGTGGTAGTCAATATAAAGCTGTTAGAACTCTTGTTCATGAACAATTGCATAAACGTATCTATGATAATGGCATTATGCATTCCCAAGCTTTTATAGATGAAATGACTGCCATTCGTGATAGATTTATTGAAGCTCTTAATAATCCTGATTCTTTTGCTGAATTTACCAAACACATACAAGATAATAATTATAATAAAGATAGTTATATAGCTCAACTTCGTAAAGTAGTTGACCCAGCTAGTTTTCCTAATCAAGATTATAATTATATGCTTGAAGAATTTATTGTTGAAAGTCTTACAAATAATGTTCTTAATGAAGCTCTTAATAATATTAGTAGTACAAAAGAAGTATCTGCTGATATTAAACGACCAAATCTATGGCAAAAAGTTATAGAACTTATTAGAGAACTATTTGGATTTAATAAGATTAAAGATAATACTCTATTAGCTCAAGAACTTAGAGCATTTGGTAAGAAATTTAAAGATATACAAAGTGTTGAAGAAAAACTTATTCAAGATAATGTTGATAAACAAGTAGAAGAACCTGCTCCTCCAATATCAACAGTTATTAATGAAGAAGTTACTACAGCTGCTGAAGTATCTCAACAAGCAGATGATACTATGGGACTTGATGTAGATATTAGTGATATGTTTAGTTCAATAGATATTGCAGGTGAAGATATTATAGTTCCAAATATGGCTTCGATTCGTGCCGGACTTTCGATGGCTGAACGCACCGAATTTGACCGTTCTTTGGCTGCTGGTGAGACGCAAATTTATTGCAAATAAAGAAGTAAAGATGTAATCGAGAAAGTTCGGCAGAGAGCCTTAAAATCGCTCATCTGTCGAACGTTTTCATAAAGATAATTATATGGACGGATGTTCTATTGTATTTCATGAAGTTCCTAAAGTAAATGATATAATTAAGGAACTAGAATATAACAATGCTGCTAATTGTTATAGACTTGGAACTCTATTAAAGACTGATGGTTTCCTTCAGTTTTGTAGAGAAGATTCAGTTGCTAATACTGATAATCTTGAAAATATTAATAAGAATACTCTTCGTAGACTTATTAAAGATTATCGTAATAGAAACTTCTTTAATGTTAATAATACTTCTAAAGTTAATGCTAATAGCGGAATGTATGCTTTTCGTAGTCAAGCCGCATTTGATGCTGCTACTCAATATTGTGCTGATGTTATTAGTGCTATTGATTATAAGCTTACCGCTACTAATAATAAACCTAAAGATAATTATATTACTAGTCTTATAGCTACTACTAAGAATGCTCTTAAAAAACAACTTATAGCTAAAGCTAATCAGTATGGCAGTTTTGATATAAATAATATCGAAGCTGCCTATTATGCTATTGAAGAGAATGGAACTGACCAAGAACGTAATTTTAAAGATATGGTTCAAAGTGCTCTTGGTGACCCAGATTTTTGGAATGACGTATTCTGTAATAGTAAGATAGCTTCTTTGGGACGTAATATTGATTTTGCTGATGAAGCTTTTAAATTAAGTCTTATGTCTGATAATACAGAAGATATTATATCTGATGCAGAACAATCTGATGAAGTAGACCTTAGTACTAAACAATGGGATTTTGGTTCTAATATATCTAACTATACAGAACATATAAGTAATGATGTAAGACAATACTTTAATAGTTTACAGAGACTTAATAGTACACAGAAACATGAAAATGGAACTTATGATATAGACCGTAGTAATCCTCTTGGGGTTCCTACTTGTCATACATATCAAGAATGCACTATTGAATTATCCAATATTATAGCTAATCTTGGAGGATTTAAATCTATTAATGATTTTATTGATGCAATAGAAGCTGTAGCTAATAATAAAAAAGAATTTGCTTCTTTTATTAAGTTAGCAGATGACATGAAAGCTAAACCTGATTTTGCTAATAAAATATATACAGATTTAAATAAGTTTGTTATTGATAAACTTGAAATATCTATTGATGGATTTGGTACTATAAAATCTATTCAGAGCAATACTTCTAATAATCCTGTACGTAAACTATACTTTAATCTTAGAAATGATTTAAAAGGTAGTTCTATACAGAATGATAATATTTATATAGAAGGGTTGTTGGCTGAATTAGAAGAAAAGATTAAGAAACTAGGAGATACTAGTAAAACTTCTAAGATTAAATTAGCTAGACGCTCTAGTGCTTCTCAAAAAGCTAGTGAAGAAAATGCTATTAAATTTGATTCATTAGTTATGGAACTTAAAGATATATATAAAACATACTTTCCTAGTATGAACGATTTAGCTATTGATAACTATATAGAACGTCACAATAGAGATTCAGAAACTCATAGAAAAGATAATCTATATAGATTATTAAGTTATGCTCAAAAAGTAAATAGTGCTGCTAAGAAAAGTCTTGCTGAAAAAGAAAGTAGAGATTTAAAATATAGAGAAGTACAAGCAGAAAATAGACGTAGATTAAATGCTTATCGTCAAGCACTTGCTGCACAAGTTCCAAATGCTAAATATATAGAACTTGAACTACCTAAATTTGATGGAGAATATCTTGTAGGTTCAGAAGAAGCATTAGGTAATATAGCATTAGCAATTGAACCTTATACTTTATCTAAAGCTGAACTTAATTCTAGAAATACTGCTGGTAATCTTAATAGTGATGTTATATATAATAACTTCATTACTAATATTGCTAAGATATGTGGAGATAGAGAAGTTCTTAATAATTGGGTTAAAGAGAAACTTCGTTCTACAGAATATGCTTATAGTAATATTCTTATTGATAATCCAGAACAAGGTATAGTAGGTTTATTCAGACAAAAACCTAATGGAGATTATGAACTTAGTCCTTATGCAGAAAAGATTATAGCTCCTTATTTACTTAATGGAGTTAGCAATCAACAATCAGGAACTAATACTGATTATACTAAAATGTCTGATGGGGACTATTATTTAGTAGGACTTTATGCTTATCATAAGAAACTTCAAACTTATAAAAAATATAATACTATAACAGCTAATGGTCAAGAGATAGAAACTGCGCCATTCTTAATGAGAATACCATCAGACGCTCCTAAGAACTTTGCAATAAGTATGCCTAAGTATCATGCTTATGATTTATGGCAATATGATACTAAAGCTATGAATGCTTACATAAAAGATAGAAAGAAAGAACTTATTAAAGTAGCTAATATAGATATTGCTAACGAACAACTTACTAAACTTAATGCACAAGCTGCTACAGTAGAAGAAGTTATCAATCTTGTTACTAATACTCCGGAAGTTATTAAAACAAGTCCGGGTAAACTTCTTAATATAAATGCACAAGTAGGTACTGAACAAAGAATTGCTTATGTCATTAATGACTCAAAAGAAGGATGGCAATATCATTACTTTAGTGGAATATTTACTGATGACGGTAAAGGAAATTATTATTTAGCTAATGCTAAATATGATGGACAAGCTGTATTTAGCGATTATGTTTCTGCTTATGCGAATGAAGTAGAATCTATTGCTAGAGAAGAATTTAAAGTTAATCATCCAGAAGCTCGTTCTATTAATAAGAAGCATCCGTTATTTAATGGATTTATGAATATTGTTAAAGGAGAAATATTCGATTATTATAAAGCTCTTTATGATGTACAACATAACGATAAAGAACATCTTGTTGAATGGTTTCATTATAATCCTAAAAAAGGAGTTTATGATGGTAATAAACTAACAGGTAATGCTTTCAAATTTACTAAACTTGATAGTAGTGTTGGTTATAATATTGGTGAAGAGCTTGAGAGATTAGTGTCCTCCACATCCTCTACGGGGGAAATTAATCTATCAGGATATTCAGAATCGTCAAATGCGTCTGCAACTATCAGTATTAGTGAAGGAATTGAATCAGAACTTGAACAAATAGTTACTAAATGGATTGATGCTTATCAAACTTATTTTGTTAATGAAACTCATAATAAGTTTGGTTCATTTCTTGAAGGTATTAGTGATAATGAAATTATAGAATACGGTCTTAATGCTTATATTCATTTTGCCAATTTTGATGATTTATTTGAAGGAAATAGTAAGTATTATAAAGACCCTCAAACATTTCTTAAACGTGCTAAAGAAAGTCAAGCTGGTGGAACAAGTTATTCTATAACTAATTATAAATCTACACAAGGAGTTGATAGTCCATTTACTCAATCAGTTAATGAGATAGCGGGTTCTCAACTTATGAATGGAAATAAAGTATTAACTTTACCTAATGGTAAACCTGTAACACTTAGAACTGGTTGGAATGCTATTACTGTTAAGAATAGTATCAGACCTAGTAGTAATCGTAATATACTTTATGATAAACTTATAGCTGCTGGAACAGATAAAGCTAAAGCAGAAGAAATTGCAGAAGGTTTTGGTTATGTTCCTGCTGAACGTGAAGGAGAAAGTAGTGCTACAACTACTACTATTAATGATGCTCAATCTTATATTACAATATATGAAGCTGCTCGTCGATTGAAGATATTAGGAGAATATCCTAAATATGCTAGATTGATTGAACAATTAACTGATAATACAACTGATGTTAACCAAATTAATCCTAATGAATTACAAGGATTTATACAAGTAATGAAGAACTTCTACTATGACCATTATTATAATAAACGTTTTGGTAGACATCTTCCACGTCAGATTAAGAATGCAGAATTTGTTCTTGTACCTAAGTTCCTTGAAGGAACAAGTTTGGGAGAACTTGCTAATTTCATGATAGAAAATGATATTGACCAAGTTAATACTCAAGAAACAAGTAAAGCTGCTAATTATGATGTACTTACTTATTGGAATAATGAAGGAGTTGTAACTCCTGAAAATCTTGCTGTATTTAGAAAAAAAGCTAAAGAAGTTAAACAACCATTTAGTTATATGTATCTTTATAAACAACAAGATGTTCCTCAACATATGGTTGATGCTCAGAATAAAGCAGGTATTCAAGTGATGAAAAAAATACTTGATAATAGTCAAGCTGCTGTTGCTAGTCATAAGAATAACTTTATTAGAGCTTATGTTGCTAATATTCGTGAAGACTTTAATAGTCTTATGGATAAGTATGGTATTAAGTTTGATAAAAACTATCGTATTATAGGAGACAATAACGGTAAAGTTGATTACAATCGTATATATAAACTAGCATTAATAGAAGCTGCTCGTCTTGGACTTGATAGTAATACTATTGAATATCTTACTGTTAAGAATGAAGATGCAGGACCTGTTATGCCTAGTTATATGAATATAGTTTCAAGTAAGATTGAAAGTATTGCTCAAAGTCAATTTAATAAGTTTATTACAAGACAAAAACTTCCTGGATGGCACGCTGCTCAAGTAACAAGTGTTGGTCTTGATGGACTTATTAAAAAGAGTAAACAACTTAAAGCTGGTGAAACTATTGAAACTGATACTGGTGAACGTGTTGAACTTGGCTATCATAAAGATGGTTCAGAAGTAGAAATACTTCTACCTAAATGGGCAAAGGCTATGTTCAATCAATATGATGAAAATGGTAATCTTGTTAAAGAGATTCGTATTGAAGATATTGATGAAGAAGTTCTTAAATGTATTGGTTATCGTATTCCAACAGAAGGTAAACAATCTATGGCTGTTATGAAAGTTGTAGGTTTTCTACCTGAATGGATGGGAAGTACTATTGTAGTTCCAGATGAATGGGTAACACAGACTGGTTCTGACTTTGACGTTGACTCTATTTATGGTATTGCTTATGAGACTTATCTTGGTAAAGATGGTCGTATTCATAAAGTAGAATATATTGATGGAGAAACTGATGAAGATACTGTAAGTAGATATAAAGCTTGGCAAAATGCTGGTAATACTCAAATGAAGTTTGAAGACTTCAAACAAATGTCAATAGAAGACCAAAATACAAGACGTGCTCGAAACAATCGTATCGTTGATAGTATGATTGCTATCATGAATGATAAATCAAGTCTCGAAGAGAATCTTGCTCGTAGTAACTTTGATGATATTACTGCTGCAAATAAAGCTCTTGATAAACTTGATGCTGTTGGTGCTAAACAAAGAAACGTTTATAATCTTTTTGACCAGATTCAATTCCATAGAAATGCTATGGGAGGTGCTACATTGAAAGCATTTAGTGTTGCTCGCGATACAGGTAACTCTGTATTCAATGTTGCTAAAGCTGAACTTAGTGTTCCTATTAGAGTAAGATATGGTAATAGAGTTAATCTAGATATTGCTGCTCAGGCATTTCCTGTCAAAGATGGCATAGTCTATCATAATCGAATAGGAAATAGCAAGAACAATAAGAACGTAGTAGGTGACTATATTACAGTTGCAAGTTCTCATACTACTGCTCATATTCTTGATGCTATCAAAGAAGGAGCTATTAAGAATGAGAACGAATATACATTTGCTGCATTTAAAACTCTATTTGATATTGGTTGTGATGCTTATACAGCTATGGCTTGGCTTCGTCAACCAGGTGTTAGTAGAATAGTTGAGGCTTATTATGAATCTCAATCTGTATTTGTTCGTGGTAATTATAATCCTATTCATACAGCAATTAAACGTGTTGCTCATGATTTAGGAGTTAAAGTACGCAATGAAGTAGTTACTGATAACAATAATATTACAGAAGTTATGACTGCTCTTCAACAACAATATGGAGAAGAGTTTGCTAAGATGTATCCTAATAGTACTATTAGTTTTGATAATAAAGATAATGCTTCTGTATTTACAATAGATGTTCCAACTATTGAAGAACGATTTGCAGCACAAAATAGTGGTGTATATGATGAAACAAGTATGTTGATAGATTTAGCTGCCATACTTAACTTTAATTATATTAATGATTATAGTCGTATTATAGCTAATCATGTTAAAGTACTTAATCCTGATAAGTTTGGAGCTAAACAAACTATATATAGTACACGTAAAGTAATTGATGATATAGGAACTATTATTAATAGCGACGATGCTAATAGAATTAATGTAAATGGAGAACCATTATTAGAAGCTATTTATCCTGGTATCACTAAAGCTACTGAAACAGGAGTATTTATGCCAGAATTATATTTAGCAGAAACTGATAAAGTTAGTGCTTATCCTGCATTAGATGCATTCATGAGATATAGTACAGTTCCTAGTATTCTTATTAATAAAGGTCTATTTGAAACTGAATCTCATAGTTTTGTTAATGCCATTAATAGTATTCAGAATTATATTAGCGGAAGTGTTAATGAGAAACTTTATAATGATTTTAAGAAGTATGTTCTTGAATATATGTATAAAGGACGTTCTGAGGTTATAAGTTCTCCTATATATCTTGATAAAAATGGTAATATAGAAATAGATATTGATACTATTAATAGAACGTTGGAGCAGGGCTTTTCCCCCGTAGAGGATGAGACAAGGAGAATCTATGGATTTGGATACGATATTAACTACAATATTAATATAAATAATGTTGCAAATCCTACACAAGAAGAAGTTAATGCTTTTTCTAAACTTACTCCTGCTCAAAAGGTGCACTTCGTACAAAGCCATTTGCTTGGCTCACAACGGACTATCTTTTCTGAACTGAACGTTAACCTGTTTAACGGATTTGAGTTCCGTACACGTGGAATAAGTAGTCAAATCATTCGTTTTAACGACCAACAACAAGACATGGAGAGTATATATAAAATGTTCGATGCAGCGTTTAATAATACTAATCCTATTATTAGACTAACTGCTATTGACATTATTAAATATGCTTTTGTTGTAGAAGGCTATCAGTTCCGTAGAGGAAATGTTAGTAAAGTTATTAAGAATAGTGCTTTATATACTTCTCGTGAAGATGGAGGTACTGGAATTATTGATAGTATAAAATTCGGTGTTAGTTCTGTGAACGATAAAGAACTTGCTGCTAATAATATATATGAAGATTATATTCGTAGTCATTCTAATATACCACAAATTCCTACTTATAGAATAAGATATAATAAGAATAAAGCTAGTCTTACATATCTTCCTAATAGTCAAAAGATGTATTATTTTAATCTTGGCACTGTTAAAGATACAGAACTTGCTAAAGAGATAGGAATAGTTAAAGATGTTACTGATAAATATGGTAGAACTAAAACAGTTCTTTCTACTAATTATATTAATATAGTTAATAGAAAAGTTTCTACTTTATATAAAGTTGGATTATATGGAGAAAATAATAATAAACAAGTATATCTTATTCCATTAAACAATCTTGAAGAAAATGAACATGGAGAATTTAGTTCTAATCCTATAAATAATAAATATCCTTCTAGTAGATATTATGAAGCTATAATTAATCTTAGTCAAGAACAACAAGCTCCATTCTCTCGTCTTGCAGAAGAAAAGAATGAGTTATTTACTAAAGAAGGAATAGAACCTTATAGATATAAAAAACCTACTATTGATAAAGAAATAATAATTCCTACTGATAGAAACTTTATAGCTACTATTGCTGAACAAGACGCATCAGTTAGAAACTTTATTCGTGCTATAAATGATAAGTTTGCTAATCCTGGAACTAAAGTATTTTGGGTTTGGAATGGAAGCCAGACTCTTAAACAAGCGTTTGGTACTAAGAATATAGGAACTGTTCAAACTATAATGGATAATGATGGTAATCTTAGAGATTATATTATAACTCGCAAACAAGTTAAGCTTAATAAGAAAATATCTGACGATGCACAACTTGAAGGATTAACTAATGCTAAACGTAATGGAGTACAATCTACTGATAATATTTATACTGTTGTTCCTTATATCAAAAGTGAAACGATTGAAGTAGAAAAAGATATAGAAGATGTAGAACACGCAAGTTCTATTGATATGGATATTGAAACTACTAATATATCTAAGCTTGGTAATTTGGCTCAACAATTTGTATTAGACCTTAAAACTAGAGCTAGAATTAATTCTGACGAAAGTGCTTCTATTGCATATCAAGATATTCTTAATTATGGAGTAGAAGAACAACGTATTGCTAGTATTGAAGAACGTAAACAAGACACTATTAAACGTTCGGCAGAATTTTATATAACTAAAGCTCATGAACTTGAACGTAAACTTAATAACTTTATAGTTGACGAAGAAGGTACAGTACATGATATAGTTTCAGATTATACCATTAATGCTATTACTAACAATGAAGGATTACGTAATGAATATATAAGTTTAATATTACAAGCTAGTACATTTGGCAATTCATTCCCATTAATAAATGAAATAGCTACCGATAATGTAGATGATTCTACTAGACGTAATATTAAAGGTATTCAAGATACTATTAATAATATTAAGAATAATCCTAAACTGAAGCAAGGATTTGAAATTGTTGCAGAAAATATATTCAAACCATTAAGTACTAATCCTAATTTTGATAAAGGACTTTCTGATATAACTAATTATATACTTAAAGATGCTAGTGTTCTTGATTGGTTATTCCAAGATGCACAAGAAATTAGTTATCCTATTGTACAAATCATTCTTAGAGAAGCTACTTCTAAACTCGATAAACTTAAGTTTGAAGGAGATGAATATATAAAGAACTATAAGAAACAATTAGCTAGTATTAAATCAGAAGCTGCTAAAGCTGGTAAAACGATTAATTGGAATAATATTATTAATCCTGTAACTGGTAAATTTGTTTCTAATCATACTGATAAATTTACAGAAGATAAGAATGGTTTAAACGCTAAAATTGCAGAAGCTAAAAATAAATATGGAGAGTTTAGTAAAGAATATCTAAGAGCTAAACATGAACGTGATTTATGGTATCTTGCTAATACTGAACAGAAATATGTTTCTGAATATTATCAAAGAGTAACTGATAATGAAGCTTCTATGCTTACTGATTATAATATTGATTATTATATTAAGTATCTTAAACTAAATGATGAACGGAATAAGTTATTAAGAATATTCAAAGGTAATCGTACAGAAGAAGACAATGCCGCTATTAAGCGTTTAAATTCTGAAATTAGAGAGATGCAAGAAACTACTGATTTCAATACAGGAGAATGGAAACCTCAAGACGCTTATAATAGAGCTTCTAATCTTCGTAAATATGTGGACGAAGTTATTAGAATTAAAAAAGCATTCTTTGAACGTAAAACTAGAGAAAGTTTTGAAGAAGATTTAAAACATTATCTTGGTATTATTAATAAGTATAAACACTTTGATAGTGCTGGACGACAAATAGAAAATGAAGATGCACTATTACAAGTAGATGAATATGCTACTGCTGTTGAATGGTTGAACGAAAATACTTATTATAGAATTAATGAGAAACTTCAAGCAGAAATTAATGAAGCTTTTGCAGCTCTTAATGGAAATAAAGAAGAAAAGAATCCTCAATTCAAGAGTATAGTTCAACATACAGAAAATGCTTATGATAATTATGGAGTTATTGATGGTCGTCAATTTAATGATAATCAAGTAAAAGCTATTAAAGAAGAGCAAGAAGCTCAATACGCTAATCGTGCTAATGATGGAGCATCGGCAGAAGTTAAGCTTCTTCGTAATAAAGCTCCTATAACCGAAATATATAGTAAGAAGTTCTATGAAGGATTTATTAATAGTAAAGAACAAACTCCTGCTGTTACTAAAGCTTTTAATGATACAGTTAAAGCTATTAATAATATTCTTAAAGACGCTCTTAATCCTAATACAGGAAAGATTAAATTATCTGATTTAACTATAGAACAAGTTAGAGAACTTAGTGGACTTTATGATAGACTGGACGAAATTAAACATTTACGTCGTAAAGACGAGAAAGTTAAGAAGTTCTTAAAAGAAGAAGTTTCATTCCATACTGATAAAGTTACTTATGCATTAGATGAAGACGCTGCTAAACAAAAAGGTAAAGAGTTCTTTGCTGCATGGAGAACAGTAGCTAATGCTAAGAATTATGATGAGAATGGAATCTTTATAGGATATACTAACGAACCTAATAATGATATATTTGGTTATGTTACTCCTAAACTTGATGATAAAGGTAATGTTATTAATAAAGATTATGTTGACGAAAAACGTTCCAAAGCTCTTAAGTTTTTAAATGAGAATATAGAATTTGTTCCTACAAGTTACTATTGGCAAGAACGTGAACAAGCTATTAGAGACGGTAAACTTAAGGAATTTGAAGATAAAAATCATATCTTTAATCCTTTGAATGGTAAAATGGAACCAATTCGTATTTGGACTACAATAAGAGTTAAAGATGAATCTGCTAATACTAGAAACTATGTAGCTTCATATAACAATACAAGAAGTAAACCACTTTCTGAAACAGTTAATGCTAATTATAATAGATATACTGATAATTATAATGGTAGTGCTAAGTATTATAGAACTGATAATTCTAATGAATATGAAAGACGAATAAGAAAGTTAATGCAAGATACTCTTTATGATTTAACTAAAGAGAATAATACTGCTATGTCATTCGTTGCTAAAGGGCTGTTCCCCCGTAGGAGAAGGACAGAATCATCGTTCCCTAATACTGTTAAAGCCGCATTTAATGCTATTGGATTTGGACAAAGTTTAGACCCAGATAGACATATTAGCGATAATATTGGTTATGAATATGACCGAGAAACTAATATACCGTTATTAGCTTCGTTGAAGGACAAGACTTATAGAAAGATAGAACCTATACCGGAACAAGGTCTTACTGAATCTGATGAAGATTATAAAGCTAGAGTTGATGATATTAAGAAACATAATGAAGAATCTGCTGAGTATAATAGACAGCTTGATGTTAAACTGATGGATAAAGATTATGAATCAGTATTTGAAGAGTTTATTAAAGGTGCTATTCAAGCTAATGCTAAAACGCAAACTAAATTAGACCTTTATTATCTTCTTGAATATATGAGAAGTCAAGCGCAAGCTTATCGTCTTACAGGATTTAATAATCTAGCAGTTGATAGAAGAAATTCTACAGAAGATAGAAAAGTTTATAAGACTCAAGCTCCTAAAAGAGTTATTGATTTAATTGAAACTTGGTCTAAACGTTTCTTATTTGATGAATATAAAGGTAAGAATACATGGGATAAATTTGCTGCTGTTGGACAGAATATTGCTAGTGCTAAATATATGATGTTTAATATTACAGGAGGTATTGGTAACATATTGACTGGTTCTACTAATATATTCATGGAACGCTATGCAGGAGAATACTTCAATCATAAAGATTGGGAGAATGCTAAATTTGGATATTATATTAAAGCAGTTCCATATTTCCTTACTAACATGAATAAAGATACTAGTGATAATCTTACTGATGCAATAATTAAACTCATGGGAGTTGTGGACTATAATGGTATTCGTGAAACATCTAAATCTATTGATAGTATTGAAATAATCAATAAGATGAGAGATTTTGCTTATAGTCCACAAAATGCTGGTGAACATTTTATGCAGAATACTGCTATGCTTTCTATGATGCTTAGTAATAGAGTTTATAAGAATCAAAAAGGAGAAGTTGTTATAGGAGATTTCCATAATTATAATCGTATGCTTGAAGAAGTTGCACTTCGTAAAGTTATCGAAGGTAATGCTGAACTTGAAGAACTATATGCTAAGTTTATCAATAGAATAAAAGAAGATAAGAATAGACTTAAAGATTATCTTTGGTTTAAGAAAGATGTTAATACAGAGTTCTTACGTAGTCTTAGTGATAAGTCTTATGGATTAAGATATGCGGAAATAAGAAATGAACTTACTAAAGAAGCTAAGAAACAGTTTGAATCTGAACCTAGACTGATAGACCAATTTGAACTTCAAGATGGTTATGCTAAACTTAAAGATGATAGTTTAGTAGATTTAGGTAAACTTGCTAAATTTAAAGGTAAAGTTGTATCAGTTAATAAAAAGATTCATGGTGTGTATGACCGCTTAGGAGGTGCTCGTATAGAATCTACTTGGGTATTTGGTAGTCTACTTATGCAATATCATAAACATATTTATACAGGAGCTCTTAAACATTTCCGTGTAAATGGTTATTATAATGAAAGTAGAGAAAGTATTGAACGTGGATTCTATGTAAGTCTTTGGGATTTTGCAACAACAGAATTTAAAGGACTTACAGATAGAGCTAAAGCTAAAGCTAATGATGATGGAACTAATCTATTTATTGCTGGTGTACAACAAGTTTGTAGAGCATTTATTGATACTTTCTTAAATTACAAATTTAATTATGCTACAATGTCAAATGCTGAACGAGCTAATGTTCGTAGAGCTTTAGGAGAACTTACAGGTATTGCTTATGGTCTACTTGGTGGTATTGCTGCTAGTTGTGCATTACTTGCTGCTGACGATGATGATGATACTGCTAGAATTATAGCTAATCTTGCACTATATCAAGCAGACCGTTTATCTTCTGAAACTATTATGTATAACATTGGTGCTCTATCTGAATTTGATAAACTTTGGTCAAGTCCTGTTGCTTTAGGTCAATCATTCAAAGATGTACAGTCTGCATTTGGATTTATTGCTAAGTATCTAATTGAAGGAGATGAATTTAATCCTAATTATACTACCGGTCTATATAAAGGTGAGAATAAACTTGCTGTTTATGTTAAAAGACAAATTCCTATTTATCGTGGAATTAAACGTATAATGCAATTAGACCAAAATAATAAGTATTATAAACTGACTGAAAATATGCTTGGTATTATTCCTACTCAATCTATTGCTGAATGGATTGTTAATGAGAAGTAATTATAAGGTCTATGATTGGACGATAAGTCTGGTCATAGACCAAATTTTTATATAAATCACTATATCTTATAGATAGAGAAACGGCTGTAACATATTGATAATCAACGCATTACAAAAAAATTTACGTTGCTGTGGCAAGGCGTTAACTAAATGTTTAACACTCTTTCCTTGTTATTTCACGGGAAAAGCCGTATATTAGACGAAAATATAAGAATTAAACCAAATATTATGCCAAATTTTAATAAGTATGAAACTAAAGCTAATACAGCTTATGGTGATATAGCTCGTAAAAAAGCTATGATTGTTACTGAAAATATTCTTCCTACTCCGTTCCCTAAAACAGTTACTAAAGAATATAGAGATGAGATTTTAAAATCTAGTAAAATAAATAAAGAATATAGAATTATAACTGAAAAAATTACAGGAAGAGATTATTTAAGTTCTTCAACAATACTTGGAGTAATTTCTCTTAATTGGGATATAGCTGCTTTTAGGATATATAATTATATACATCTTCATTTAAAATATAATTCAAATTCTATAATGATAAAATACGAAGATTTTAGAGGTTATTGTGGTATGGGAGAAAGTTCTTTTACTAGCGGATTAAATTGTTTAGTTAGACCAAATGTAGATTATAGTGCGGCTGGCGACGCTTCTGCATTATTAGCCAAAACTACAAAAAAGAGTCTTTATATAATTAATCATAATCTTTTATTTAAAGGAGACTATGAATTTTTTATTGAATGTCTTAATGATAAATATCCTGATGGTTATGAACTTGATTCTAATGG
>ULVD01086356.1_pt1 | contig 43323 bp, 40 predicted proteins | sample 1959101 | NCBI WGS metagenome assembly ULVD01 (sample SAMEA4835777, study PRJEB28245) | human gut metagenome | biome: gut microbiome; material: fecal sample | place: Denmark | collected 2008
CTATTTTATCTTGTTTGTACCCCTTGTACACCGATGTTTGTATCGCTTCATGAACAAAAATACCCGATACAATATTATTTTAAATAGCGTAGTGGTAATGGAGGGGAATATGACAGAAGTAAAACGTGACTTTTGCACAGCGTGCAGAAAGCAGACAGAGTATACTTTGCAGAAACGAAATATTACGAAAATAATAAAAGAAAAGGAATACACTTTCAGCATTACTGTTGCGATATGCAAAGAATGCGGAGAAGAAATGAGTGTTCCGGGGCTGATTGATAAAAATATCCGGGAAATTGATGAGCAATACAGGGCGTATGAACACATTGTTTCTATTGAGGATATCGAAAAAATCATGAAGATTTACAAAATCGGCAAGGCTCCGCTGTCATTGGCGCTTGGATTCGGAGAGGTAACTATTGCCAGATATCTTTCGGGTCAGATACCTTCGGAGCAATATTCGAATGTTTTGCGTTCCGCGCTTTCCTCACCTTCATTCATGGAAAGGAAATTAAACGAAAATAGAGAAAAGATAGCAGCTGCAGCATATAACAAAGCAATGGCTGCGGCGATGCAGATTGGAAACCTCTTTTCTGTTTCGCCAAAGATGCTGAGAGTTATTTCGTATATTTTTAAAAAATTGAGAGAAGTTACACCGCTTATGCTTCAAAAACTGCTGTATTTCACCCAAGGAGTATCATATGCACTTAACGGAAGACCTATTTTCCCCGAAAATTGTCAGGCATGGGTGCACGGGCCGGTATATCCGGAAGTATATGATATGTTTAAGGACTTTAAGTATAATCCGATTGAAGACGCGCGTTTTGCGATTTTTGATGGAATCGACAATGAACTGGATGAAAATGAGCGTAAAGTTCTGGATTTGGTCATGAATACCTTTGGTGAATACGGGGGAAGAGCACTCGAGCGCATTACGCATAATGAGGAACCTTGGAAAGAGGCCAGAAAGGGATATGATGACAGTATTCCGTCCAATGAAATTATTTCTATGAAAAACATTGAAGCATATTATACTGCAATGAATGCGAAGTACGACTTTTCATCCGAAACCGGACTGCGGAAATATATAAATGCGATGATGCGTTAGGACAAACCATGGCAACAAACACAGACAAACAGGCAAAACAACAATATACATACTGCAAAGTTCGCTTCAGCAGCTCGCGGTTTGAGCTTTCGTATATCACGGAGGATGAGAGCATTCGGGCGGGCGATTTTGTTAAGGTGCCGTTCGGCAGGGAAAATGAAGAGCGGGTTGGACTGGTGACGCAAGTGATTTCGTGCACGAGCGAAGATGCGCCGTATCCGCCGGGAAAAACAAAGCATGTCCTCGAAAAAACCGAACAGCCGGAAGGCTGGGATGCACCGAAACAAAAGAAAACGCCAGAAAGGGCAGAGCCGCAAGAAACACGAGTGCGTGTCGCACTGCAAGTAGAGCCGCAGGCATGCATTGCATTGCACTGCAAGCAGACACGCAGGCGCGTTCTGAACCGCGAAAAAAGAAAGGGATTGCCGGCAAATGCCTGGCCTTCGCTTTTGTTGTCGTGCTTGGAATTATAATCGGACTCCTGCCCGGTGAAAATGCAGGCAGCATGCCGTATGTGCCGCCGCAAACAAACTATGAAGACCAAGGATATGCCCCACTGATAAGTGAAGAGGCAATGAAGGAGCTATACTCCGGAAAAATGCCGGAAGAGGGTATGCCGCTGCGTGCTTTGCAGTATACGACATTAGGCGAGCCGGACGAATGGATTTTGTGCCGAGATTATGACAAAATGGATGAAAACCATAAGCAGATCACGGTGCGCTGGTACCGTAAGGACGGAAATCTGCTTGCGTCAGGACTTTGCTTTCAGCTGAAAAGTGAGCAGGAAATGATGCTTCATTCTTTTTCATATTTTGACCCGGAGGAATTTTGGGAAGATAACCCGGAAGACTACGATGACGAAGACGAGGCCTGGGACGAGTGGTATGACGACGGGGACGAGCCGTATGATGGCTGAAAAGGTCTGATGTGAATGTTTTTAGGAGAGAAAGCATGGGTCTGTATGAGGAGCCTGCAATTTATCTTCTGGCGGATAATTTTTTTCGGTTTTGGTATCGATTCGTGTCGGTAAATGCAAGTGCCATTGATTCCGGACGAATGATGAAAACATATCCTCAAAACAGTCAGGAGAATATCATGAATGATTTTTCAGGAAGGAGAAAAATATGACGGCTTTAGAATTGATGTTACATGTAGACAACAGAGACGCACAGCTTTTTTATCACAAAGATACGAAAACCTTTGACTGGACGAGTCTTTCGACGATTCAAATACAGAATTTTAATATTAATACATTACTGTCAACGATTGATGAAAATAATATTCGATTCCTTACATACGAAGAAATCGACCATAAAGAATTAATGAGTTTTTTCGTACATGAATGTGTGGATGATAAGGAAACGCGAAAAAAGTTATTTAGTACCCTGCGGAGGCATGCCTATGTAGAGCCTTATATTGCCGCTCTGAAGGAACTGGAATTATACGATGACTTTGTAATCTTTACTGAAGATATTTATAATCAAATGTTTCGCGAATGGGCGGAGAAAAACGGACTGGAGTTTTAAAGGAGAAAATCTTCAGGCGGCTTGATGAATATGAGCAGGGCAGAACTTTTGGAACTATTGTAAGGGAATGCTGGCGAAATATTGCGAATTTATTACTAAATGCCGAAATTCAGGTAGAAAAGTCATAATGCCTATGATAAAATATCGGTAAAGAAGATACTGAAATGAGGCAATTTAAATGCTGTAATTCGAGGCATAGAGCCGGCCGTAGCATAGGAGGCGAGTGTGAACTTATTTGATTACCTGAAAAATGAAAATTTTTTCAAACCGTTTAACTTAAAATACAAAAAAATTTATTATGACTGTATGCAGCTTCTGATTGACAAGACGAAGGAACTTCCGGTTCTTTATGAGTCTGATGCCAGAGACTGCATTACTTTTTATCTGCGAAATACCTTGCAGATCCCTTCAGAGGATATGCCTCCGGACGATGCCGATGAAGAAGCGTTAGGTTATCCGCTTCAGGCAGGAACTATTATAGCACTCTTCCGCGAGGCCGGATGGGTTCTGCCGAGGGAAATCGGGCGTAATGGCGAGTATGTTGTGAATATTGCGACCGATTGCCGCAGGATCATGGATTTCCTGCGGAAGCTGACGGAGCGCAGCGGTCAAGGGGCTATGTCCAACCGTATTTTTTCTATGTATGAAATCATGAAATCGGCTTTTGAAGAGGACAGCCCGAGAATGGAGCATCCTTACAACAACATTCTTGTACCGATGATTGACAATGAGAGCGAATTAAAAAATGAACTGACCGATTTAAAGGACAGCATTTCTGATATTATGAAGGCAGTAATAGCATTTCAGGATATGAACTGTTTCGGGCAATTCATTATGAAGGATCAGATGCTGGATCGGTTTTTCAGCGAGTATTTCTTCATTAAGAATAACGGTCTGATACCGACGCAGCTGTCCTTTATTCGCGGCAGACTGCGAAAACTAAAAGACCCCGAGATTTATCAGAAGATGACACTGGAATGCGCGGAAAGACTGCAGATGGACATGCAGTCTGCGGAAGAGAGAGTGAATCGATATTTTGCGGAGCTGCAGCATTTTTTGAGTATCGAATATGAAGAAAATATGGAATTGATTGATACAAGAATCAATAACTATTACAATTTAGCGAATACGCGTATTCTGTTGATGTCGAGCAGCGGCGAAAAAATGGAAAGCGTGCTTCATGATTTTTTAAGCACTGTGGGAAAGCTTTCGGAAAAAGAACAGGAAACAGCAATCGAAAAGGTTGCCGATACGCTTAATACTATGCAGCAAAGATATGTCGGCTATAAATCCTTTGAAAAGAAACGCAGGATTAAAAATTCGGGTGAAAATATTGCACTTCATAAGGAAGAACTTACAGAAGAGGAAAAAGAAGCCAAAACAGAGCAAATGTTCAGTCAGGCGCAGAATCGCTATTCTGTTGAAAGAACCGGAGACTATCTTGATGCACAGATAGGCATGGCAGAGAGCATTGAAATCGGAGAAAAACCGATTCTGTCGAAGGAAGAAGTTTTGATGTATGCGGCAGCGATGGCATATACGGGCAATGAGGAATTCCCGTTTGAAGTGGAGCTCGGAGAAAAAACGGTTGAAACCGAAACCGCGGAAATCAGCGGCGCGCGCATTATACGAAAGAACGGACAGAAAGAAACAGGTGAAAAAATATGGGATTAGAAATCATAAATAAAAGGAATGATGAAGATGCATATCTGTTTAAACGCAGTATTCGAAAACTACTGGATGCAACTTTTATTGTTGCGGATAAAGATGAAAAACTATATGATTTTATCGCCGCAGAGTCAAATCATTATGATGTAAATACCTACCTTTCCCTCATCGGTTATCAGGTGATGGTGGATGACAGGCTGAAAGTTGCCATGCTGCAGCAGCATGACGAAGATGTGGAAACGGTAGGTTTAAAAAGGGCAAATCTGTATCGTTTTGATTCGAAACAGATAAGACTGCTCTTGGTGCTGTGGATGCTCTATTTGGAACGAATGGGATATAAAGAGCCTGTTTTCGTTACGGTAGGAGACATTATCGATAAATGCGGAATTTATCAGATTAGCCTGACTCCGGCTGATTTTAAAGGCGCGTATCTGGTTTTCAGAAGATTTAATTTAATTGACTTCGGTGACGACATTGGCCGTGAGGACGGAATTGTACGGCTGTATCCATCCCTGCAGTTCTGTATGGATATCGGACAGCTCAAACGCGTCATCGAGGAATACACAGGGATGCCGGATATCTCTGCTGAATCCGGAGCGGAAGACAGCGCAGATTTATTCATAGAAAGCGAGGAAGAAGAGTATGAGTAAAATTGGTTTGCGTGAGGTTAAGCTGATAAACTGGTACGGCTTTATCAATGAAAATATTCCGCTGTCGGAAAACATGACCTTGATTACCGGTGAGAATGAAAGCGGTAAATCGACGATTTTAGATGCAATTAAATATGCTTATACGGGAGATTATAAATTTAATGAGGCTACGAGCAAAAATAATACAGGAACCGGCAAGCGGAATCTCGTTTCCTATACCAGATGCTTATTGGATCCCAGCGCGGGCATTTACGCAAGACCGGCGGACAAAATGCCAAGTGTCTTCACACACATTGCTTTGGAATATTATGATGAGATCAATCAGAGCAGCTTTGTGCTTGGTGTTGTTTTGGAAACTGCGGCAGCCGATATTAAAACAAGCGAATGGTATGCTGCTGAGAAAAAAACTTTGAAGGATCTTGATTTCACCTATGAAGAAAAGGGGCAGGAAAAGCCCTATGACGCATCTGACTTTCAAAAGAAAAACGGATTGAAGCTGAAAAATAAGAAAGATGGTATTACCTTATTTATGCAGATGACCGGACTGAAACTGCCATATCAAGAGGTCAGTGCGTACCAGAGAAAACTTCGCAATATCATGGCATATAACCCTGCGGCTAAAATTCAGGAGTTTATAAAAGAATCGGTACTTGAGGAACATCCGGTTAAGTTTGAAAAGCTTAAGGATGCAAAAGAGAACATTGAGCGAATCAACAACAGTTTGGAGCTGATTAATCAGGAAATTCAGGATTTGGATGAAATTCTGGAAAACTTCGGAGAACTGGAAAAACAACAAAAACGCTTGCTTATAGATGATATCAAACGGAAATATCAGAAAGTTTTGGAATGGCAGGAAAAATTACAAAATGCAGAAGAGATAATCGAAAAGAATCGTCTGCAGTGTGAAGAACTGGAAAAGAAAATCCGGGCGCAGCAAGAAGTAATACGAAATGCTCAGGAGCAGCATGAGAAAGTAAAAGATTCCCTTCAAAAGATGGATGCATCACAGGCAATCGAAGCATCCCGAAGGGCAATGGAAGGCTATGAGGAGCGTCTTCAGAAACTGCGCGGGGAAGCCGCGATGCTGGAAAATTTCCAAAGAATCGTCAGAGAAACGGTGGAAGACGCCAAGGTAAGCGAAGCAGAGCAGCTGCTCGACAGTGGGATGCTTGAAAAACTTGTCGATTCGAAAACAGAAGCGACGGAAAAACAGCTTTTTCTTGAGAAACTGAGACGCGCTTTGCAGGAAGCGCGCGATGCGGTAATGCAGCAGAAATATTTTATTGAAGACGAATTGGAGAAAATTCAAAAAGAATGCGTCCTGCAAAATGAAATTTTGGAGGCCTGTAAAAAGAAAAAAGCGGACTTTACTTTTGCAGGAGAACAGCTTGCATTCATAAAAGAGATAAATCGGGAATTTGAACAGCTGGGCATCGACGAACAGGCAAAAATGGCTTGTGAATATGTCATTGGCATCAAGGATGAAGATTGGAGAAATGCGATAGAAGCTTTCCTTGGGATTCACCGCTATGCTGTAATTGTTTCTCCTGCGGCTTTTGATATTGCCAACCGCATGCTTGATAAGTCAGGGCACAGGTACATCGAATTGGTCAACACGAAACGGCTTATGAAAAAGGAACTTACCTGTGAAGAAGATGCGGTATTTCATCTTTTGGATATTCAAAATTCCTATGCCGCGGCATATTTTAAATTCTGGCTCGGGAGAATTCACGCTGCCCCTGTGGAAGAGGTACCAAGCTATGATAATGCCATGTCCAAAGAAGGAAAGCTAAGCCGAAATATGGCTGTGACATACATTAATTTTAAAAAAATCAAAAGCTATTGCCTGGGAGAAGAGGCCATCGAACTGAACAGAATAGCGGCACAGAAACGCTTGAATCTTCTGGAAAAAGAAGAAACAGAGCTTTTGACGAAACAAAAAACGCAGCAGCAAAAAATGGACTCGCTTCGCAGTACAATTGATAATTTCAGGGAATTTAATCTTGATGCTCATCGTGAGACCGCGCAGACAGAAACGAAGCTGCGTGAAGAAACAAAACATTACAATGAACTCTTGGAGGCCCAAAGGAACAACGCAGAGTTTATGGCACTTTCCGAGCAGCTTAGCCGTTTAGGCAGAGAACTGGACGACCGGACAAAAAGACAGAAGGAAATGAGCCGAAAGAAGGACAGGCTTGAAGTCGATACGGAAAGCAAGCAGAACAACTCGATCGAATACAGAAGACATTTGCAGGAAGCTTTAGACATCCTTGATGAAGAGCGAATGATGCATGCATCTGTTCATGAAAAGGCAATCGAAGAATATGACCGATTCCGAAAAGGTGAGGCAAAAATCGGTGGTCTGATGAAGCAGAATTCCAGAGAGAGATTGCAGAGCAGCATTGCCAATCTGCAATCAATGCTTCAGGGCAGGCAGATGAACTATAACAACCGCAAGCCGCAGGAGGAAAGGCTTCCGCTCGGCACAGATGCAGAGGGCAGCTATCAGAAACGGAAGACGAAAATCTGGATTGATGATCTGCAGGGAATTCAGGAAAAAATGCGGGAGCAGACCAGAAAGTATGAAGATATTTTCAAACATGAATTTGTTTTGAGTATCTATGAACATGCAAGGACGGCTCTCAGTGATATTCGGGAAATCAATAAAGAACTCAGAAAGCTGAAATTTTCCACGCAATATCAGTTTGATGTGAAAATGCTCAGGGATCATTCTGATTACACCAAGGTACTGAATTACGCGGAATATCTCCAAAGTGCCAATGATTTATTTGACGATCAAATTTCATTTAACAGCAGCGGATACGGAAAGTATGAAAAAGACGAAATCGAAAAGCGCGAAAATGAAATTAAAAATATCATCAACAAAATGATTGATAAAAATGATTTATCGGAAATTAAACGTTTCGCTGATTATCGAAACTACATGAGTTATGAAATTCTGGTGACCGATGATACAATCAAAGAGGGAAAACTATCCAAAACCGTGGGCTACAACTCAGGCGCGGGAACGCAGATTCCTTATACGCTGATTCTGTCTGCGGCACTCTCAATGCTGTATAACGCCAGAGTCAATTCTGTGCGTCTGATTTTCATCGATGAGCCTTTCGAAAAAATGAGCGATCACAATATTAAACTGATGCTGGATTTCTTTAAAGCGCAGAACTTTCAGGTTATTTTTTGTGCACCGCCGAACCGACTGGAATCCATCGGAAGTGAATGCGGCGTGATCATTCCGTTGCTAAAACTAAAAAAAGAAGATATGCGAATCGGAAAGGTGAAGTTCCATGAACAGTGAGACGAAAAAACTTTGCGGTGAAATCCTTCAAAAGCTGCTGAAAAAATATGACAAACGCAGTGCAAAGCAGGTAGAGACCAACCGTAGAATCACTCTGAGTCCGTCGGAAATATACAAAGCTTATCATGCCAACGATGCGGATATGAGGCGAAAAGAAGCCATTAACGAAGCAATTCGTGTGCTGGAATCCGAATCGTTTGTAGCAGTTAAAAGACTGAAATACAGCGATGAAATTGAAAAAATATATATGCCTGCGGACTCTGCGAGCGGCGTGCGGGATTTTCTGCAAAATAAATGTGGAATTACCCCACGAAACCGAATTAAAGAAGAAGTCTTTCAGCTTTTTGCTGCTTATAAACACGGCGGAGCACTTGTGCAGGCTTACTGCGAATCACTGCGGCAGCATCTGAATGAGACGGCAGAAGAAATTGAATTTGCGAGGATAGATGCAAACCTGAAAATGATAGATTTTCTTGAGAAAAACAGCAAATCGCTCTATGTCAGGGAGGTATCCGTTTTGGTATACGGTGATTCCAAGTGGTTTCAAGAGAATAATTATGAAGAAATCTGCAGCTTACTGAGGGCTCTTCTTGACGTGCCACAGTCAGATTATGAACCTGCAGACGCGATACTGGAACGCTTCCATGTCATTACAAGCGAGCAGGAGATTCTGCTGAAAGGACGGTGGAAACTTCACTGGAAGAATTTCAGCATGGATTCAAGTCAGCTTCGCGGCGGCATTGCGATTTCCTCAGCGGACATTCCTTTTATCGCTCGCATAGAGATCGGCACCGATAAAGTTATGACTGTCGAAAACAAGACAGCGTTTCAACGCATGGACGAGGCGACCTTTTCGTATCTTTATCTCGGAGGTTATGCAAACAGGCATCAGCTTGCTTTCTTGAAGAAAGTAATAGAAGATAACCCTGAATTGAAGTATGTACATTTTGGTGACATTGATGCCGGCGGCTTTCTGATTCACCAAAACCTCTGCCAGGCAACCGGAAAACAGTTTGACTTGCATTGTATGGGAATTTCAGAGCTGGAAAATGAGAAGTTCGCGATTGCGCGCAAAACACTTACCTCAAATGATGTCAGAAGGTTACATACACTTTTAGAAAAAGAAGAATATAGACACACAATTGAATACATGCTTGCTAATAATTGCAAAATGGAGCAGGAAATTGTGAGTTTGTTTTTTTGCCGGAGGTATCAATATGTATAAATTATTTGATTTTCAAAAGAGAGACTGTATTGTGCAGGGGTATCACTTCCCTTGCGAAAATCCCAATCACGTGGTCTGCCTGATTCACGGAATCGGTGAGCACGCAGGAAGGTTCAGCCGCGTTGCGGAGCATTTTAATGAGGCGGGCATTGCGGTCGTTTCAATGGACTTGCGCGGACACGGCCGTTCGCAGGGGGTTCGCGGAGCATGCGCCCCGAGAAAAGAAGTTCTAAAAGACATTGACGCGCTGATTGAGTACGCGCAGGAATTTTATCCGGGCGTTCCGATTGTGATGTACGGACACAGCATGGGCGGCAACATCACGCTGGATTATCGCGCGCGCGGCGGTCACAACGATGTGCCGGCAGGATATATTATTTCCGCGCCGTGGATTCGTCTGGTGCGTCCGGTCAGCGGCGGACTTCTGAAAGCGGTGAAACTTTTGACGAAGATTGCGCCGAACTTCAAAATCAAGTCGGAATTTCCGGAAGAAAAGCTTGGCAATGTGGAATATGTAAGACCATACAAGAAAGACCCAATGGTGCACCCGTATGCAACCGCGCTTTGCGCTTATGAGGGATTTACCATCGGCACCGCACTCGAAAAGGGCACGAACGAGGACGACGGCAGGGCAAAGCATACGCCATGCCTTTTGATGCACGGCACGAAGGATTTGATCTGCGATATACAGGGCAGCCGTGAGTTTGCCAAACTGCAGGACCCAGAGAGTTTTACGATGATCGAGTGGCCGGGCTATTACCATGAAATCCACAACGGCGGGCCAAACGGCGAGAGCGGCGATGCAGTCATTCAGAGGGCGATTGCGTTTATTGAGAGTTTGTAGGGGCAGAGGAGAGATTGCCATTGTAGATTTAATAGCGTAAACTAACAGTGCTTTAACGTATTTATGCATAGTACATGACAATGTGAAAGGGAGTGATTATATGTTTTTCTTCTTTTTTGGAAAGCTATATAATATAGACATTATACGACAAGCATTTAAACTTGTTTGTTTAGATAAAATGCTTGCTGATGGCTATTTTGATATGAGTGTTTATATTAACGGACGCATACATAAAGCTGATATGTATGCCAAGCTAAAAAAAGCGGATTCTCCGTATTCAGTTTTGTATCAGGAATCTTATCCAAAACCAGAACAAGCGTATGAATTTTGGATTGAGAGATTTTCAGATAAAGATGTTAGCGAAAATACTGAACGAAGATTATCAAATACTGAGTCTGTTGCCATTGTCAATTGGATATATAGGATATTTAAGAATGCCAAGGAACGCGAAGAATTTACCAAAGAACTTTTCGGCCAAATTAAAGAATTATTATGGAATTCAAAAAAATATTGCTTATGCTCAAGGTGTTTTTTTCAATAAAGCTAAGGTGGACTTGCATTTCTTTTCATCAGTTAGTGGAGTATCTAAATTTATTTCGAGTTTAAAGTCCTCTGAAGAGTTATTTTTTAGGGGTCATTCGAATCCAAATTACTTACTGCTTCCTTCTATTATGAGAAACGAGAGCACTAAAGCGAATGAATATAAAATGTATCAGGAACTTTTGATTAACTGCCCTGACAGTTTTGTAAAGTGTCAAACCCATTTGGAAAAACTTGTAGAGATGCAACACTATGGCTTACCTACTAGATTGCTTGATATAACTAGGAATTTGTTAGTATCACTATTTTTTGCTTGCGAGAGTAGTCCGGAAACATATGGCGAAATTGTTTTAATATCTGCAAAGGAAAGCGATATTAAATATCCTCAAAGTGATACGGCTTCTGTCTTGGCAAGCTTACCTTTATTTCCTCAAAATAAACAAAAGGAGTTTTATGACTGGGCCACAGATTCGTCAATTACACGAGATGATTTTAACCATTTAGCTATTCGCCTTTTGCAGGAGGTAAGATTTGAAAAGCCTGCCTTTCAGCCAGAAATCGAAAAAGAAACTCTTATTGGTAATTATATAATACATACTTTGAAAAACAATAAACGTATAATTAAGCAAGATGGTGCGTTTATTATATGTGGATTGGGAGACACAGTCCATTCATTAGAAAAGTTTAGATACAGATACCGTGGCAAAAAGATTGTAGTTTTGATTTCTGATAAAAAGAAGATTTTGGAGCAATTAGTTAGGTATTCTATCAACCGTGCGGCTTTATTTCCTGAAATAGAGTGCGTTTCGGAATACATAAAAAAGAAATATACTTGAATGCTATGCTTAAAGCGCAAATATATTTTATACCAACATAAAGATGAAAGAGATATAATTGCAGGGAGGAATTTCAATGAATGATCTTGCTTTATTTGAAAGAAATTTTATAGAACGGACATATCCTAACATTGTTTCTGATACATCAGTTGCTTTTGCTGAATTGGTTGCTAATTCTTGGGATGCAGGTGCTAGTCGTGTTGATATAACAATTCCGCCAGAGAGAGGTCAACAGATTATTATCGAGGATAACGGCAGTGGCATGACTGACGAAGAATTTCGTAGTCGTTGGATGGTTATAGCGTATAATCGTGTAGATCATCAGGGTGAATATGTCACTTGTCAGATGCCCAATAACACAAGTATTCGCAGAATCGCATATGGGAGAAACGGCGTGGGAAGACATTCTCTTGTTTGCTTTGATGAATACTATATAATAGAAACTTGGAAAAAAGGTATACTTAATAGATATGAAATTGCAGTTTCAGGTGGCAATTCTGCATTCTCAATTGAAAAACATACCCAGGCTTCTAAACCCGGGAGCGGCACAAGGATAATAGTGAATGCTATAAAACACTTTCCGGATGCCACTACGATTAGCAAGACATTAGGATATAAATTTATGTTCGACCCGCAGTTTGAGGTATATATTAATGGCGCAAAAGTAGAATACCATAACACATTACAACCAGAGAAAGAAGATACGTTAACGGTAGAGTATGGTGAAATGAAAGTGGAAATATATAGAATCCCAGATGAAGAAAAATCTACAACAAATAATGGTGTAGCTATGTGGGTGAACGGTAGACTTGTTGGAAAACCATCTTGGTTAATAGGTGATTATAAAATAGAAGATGCTAGAAGAAAGTTTGCTATTAAACATTTGATTATAGTAGAAGCCGATTTTTTAATTGACGAAGTTTCATACGATTGGACAGGGTTTAAAAGAAATAAAAAAGTTCAAGAAGCATATAAAAAACTTGCAGACTATATGCATAAATATCGAATTGAATATTACAGAGGGAAAACAACAGAGGTGCGTGCTGAAGCAGTCAGAATGAATAAAGAAGCAATTCGAGAACTTTCTATTCCTGCAGTTTATAACCTGAAACAGTTTTTCGATACTTACCTTGAGAAACGCCCTGAAATAGAAGCGGACGAACTTAATATCATCGTTGCTTCATTAGTAAACGTTCTTAGCAACGAAAGGGGGTTGTCTTTATTAGAAAAGTTATCCATGATGTCGAATACATCTATTTCCGACTTGGATAAGATATTAGACGAATGGTCAGTTTCTGACATTAAAACTATTTTGAACGAAATCAATTCACGTCTTGCAGTAATTGATGCCATTCAAAAATTATCTTCGAATTCCAAAACGGATGAGCTTCATGTATTGCATCCGTTGGTATCTCATGCACGTTGGTTATTTGGAATTGAGTACGATAATCCAAACTACACCTTTAACCGAAGACTTTCAACAGTAATGAAGGAATTACTTGATAGTGAACTGAAAGAAGAAACAACTATTAACTGGAACAAACGTCCGGATTTGGTTTTTGCTTCGGATCATACAGTTTCTGCAACGTGCATAGAAGAAATTGATACTAATGGCGTTTATTGTGTGGATAAAATTCTAATTATTGAATTGAAAAAAGGTGGCTCTCGAATTGGTAAAACTGAAATTAGCCAAGCAGAAGGTTATGTTGAAAGCATATACAAGGGTAATAAATTGAACGCTAAACCCCGTATTAAGGCATATGTAATTGGCGATTCTGTGGATCCGTCAACTAGCAATCACAAAACACAAGAAGATTTTGGAGAAGTATTTGCATATACTTATGACCAGCTAGTTAGAACTGCCGAGAAGAGACTATTTAATTTAAAAGCAAAATTAGAAGAACACTATAATCAGTTTAATAGTGAAGACTATGTCAACACAATTTTGAATGAACCAGAACAGCTAAAGTTAAGCAATTTATAAAGGAGTTCTTTCAAATGGATAGGTCGGCGTGTAAGCTGTTCTGTATAAGAAATGCTGAGGGTAGTATATCGACTTGAAATGAGTGAGCATATTGGCACGCCAGGCAAATCGTCTCGCAGAATTAACAGATATGGAATTGACAGACGAAATGCTGATGGAAATCAGGAAAGAAGACCTTCCTTCCGCGACCTGAAATAAACCAGTCCTGTCACATCCGCAAGAAACCAGCCGATAGGCACAGACCACCAAATCCCGACGACACCGATGGTCGGGATTGCAGATAAAATATAGGCCAGTACAACGCGGGTGCCCAGCGAAATGACGGTGAGCATTACGCTCATGCCGGGTTTTGCAAGGGCGCGGTACAAGCCGTAAAGCAGGAACAGACACCCGATGCCGCAGTAAAAGATGCCTTCAATCCGCAGATAGCGCACGCCTTCGCGGATGATTTCCGTCTCGCCGGCGTTCACAAAGATTTTCATGAGAGGACTTGCGAAGACGCAGACCAAAATCGACACGACGATGCAGAAAAGCATGGAGATAGAGACCGCACTTTTCAGTCCGGCGCGAATCCGCGCGTCCTGTTTTGCACCATAGTTCTGGGCAATAAAGGTAGAAAACGCATTGCCGAAGTCCTGCACGGGCATGTAGGCGAAAGCGTCGATTTTCACCGCAGCGGCGAACGCGGCCATTGTAATCGTTCCGAAACTGTTGACAAGACCCTGAACCATAAGAATCCCGAGGTTCATAATGGACTGCTGAATGCAGGTCAGAACTGAAAAAGAAGCGATTTCACGGACACGCATCCTGCGCAGACACGACGGTCTTATGGCAGAACGCATCTCGAGATAACGAACGAGTGTATAAATCGCAATGCCGATGCCGGAAACATACTGGGCGATAACGGTTGCCTCCGCGGCTCCTGCAACGCCCCGATTTAACTGAAGGATAAAGTATAAATCCAGCAATATATTCAGCACAGCGGACACCGCCAGAAAAATCAGCGGTGCCACGGAATTTCCAACCGCGCGCAAAAACGATGCGAAAAAATTATAGACGAAAACCGCCGGTATTCCCCAAAAGATGATAAAGAGATAAGCTTTCATGTCCGGCCATACCTCGGCAGGAACCTGAAGAAGAACCTGCAGCCGGTCAAGAAGGAGAAAGGCGCATAGGTTCAGCACAGCGGTAGCTGCCGCTATAAAGAAAAAGGAAGCGCATATATTTTCACGCAGAACATTCTCGTCACGCTGCCCGAAGCGTATGGAAAAAAGCGCGCCGCTTCCCATGCAAAGCCCGAGCATGATCGAGGTCAGAAAAGTCATCAGGGCAAAGGAAGAGCCGACTGCCGCAAGTGCGGTTTTGCCGAGAAACTGCCCGACAATCAGGGTATCGGCGATATTATAACATTGCTGAAGCATGTCCCCTAAAATCATGGGCACCGCAAACAGCAGCATGGATTTGGCCACAGAACCGTTGATTAGATTTACAGTCATTTTGGAGTCTCCGGATATTAAGTTTCGTATAGGACAAGAGTGTGCATAACGAAATCAAAGATTTCTATGCACAGATGTCTCCCACTCATGAGCGACGCTCCGCAAGGTGCTTTTGTCGTTCTTCCGGAAATATCGCCCGGCAATATTCCTACATAATAAAAAAGCCGCTCCTGCTGGCACCAAGAAGAGCGGTAAGGCTTATCCTATCAAGTAGCCTAAAATCGTAAATAGCGAAGCCGCAAGGCATCGTCTTGAGTTCATATTAACATATTTCAGGCATAGGGGCAAGAGATATTTAAAGGATGGCTGAGTCCTCACGCAGCCAGCAGACAAGAGCAAAGAAAGGATACATATGAAAACATTAGGAAACATACTTTGGTTTTTATTTGGAGGTCTGCTTGGCGGACTTGCATGGTGCCTTGCAGGATGCATATTCTGCATAACAATAATCGGAATACCGATTGGCGTACAATGTTTTAAATTTGCGGAATTTGCGTTTTGGCCGTTCGGCAGAGAAATCGTGTACGATGGAAGGATGTTTTCGTTCCTTGTAGACATCATATGGGTCTGCTTCTTTGGACTGGAAATGGCAATCGCAAACCTGCTGTTTGGCTGCCTTTGGTGCATCACGATAGTGGGAATTCCGTTCGGAATGCAGTTTTTCAAAATGGCCAGGCTGTCATTTATGCCGTTTGGGGCAAGAATCGTCGAGAGCGCGTAACTTGCTTTGCGGATGAACACTGCATGCCTTGATTTTTTCGTGCAGACGCAATATAATTACAGTAAGAAAACGGAAGCAAAAGGCAGAGAAACAAGTGAATGAATTCTCTGCAGAAAGGGGAAAGAATGAAATACGAAATTAAAGGTGGGTCATTCCCGGTTGTGGTTTGTTATTTGAACAAAGGAGAACAGATGATTACGGAGAAGGGCTCCATGGTTTGGCAGACGACGGATTTTCAGATGGAGACAACGGGAGGCGGCCTCGGGAAGATGTTTTCTAAGGCATTTTCGGGTGAGTCCATGTTTCAGAATATTTACACGGCGGGCAGGAATGATGCGATGATTGCATTCGGCTCGAGTTTTCCGGGAAAAATTCTTCCACTGGAGATAACAGGGGGTAAAGAGTTTATTTTGCAGAAACAGGCTTTCCTCGCGTCCACGAAAGGTGTGGATCTTTCCGTTCATTTCAGCAAAAAGTTCGGCGCGGGATTTTTCGGCGGAGAAGGCTTCATTATGCAGAAACTTTCAGGAAGCGGGATGGCTTTTGTGGAAATTGACGGCGATTTGGTGGAATACAATCTTGCTCCGGGGCAGCAGCTGCTGGTAGATACCGGAAATGTTGCCGGATTTGAGACGAGTGTTTCCATGGAAATCAGACAGGTTCAGGGATTGAAAAACAAGCTGCTTGGCGGAGAGGGGCTCTTCAATACATTGCTGACGGGACCGGGCAAGGTATGGCTGCAGACGATGCCGATTTCAAACGTTGCAAATGCGATGATTGAATTTATTCCAACCCAAGGATAAGGAAGTGTTGATATGCCACTTCAGATAATCAGAAACGACATAACAAAGCTGAAGGTTGACGCCATCGTGAACGCTGCGAACAATTCGCTTCTCGGCGGAGGCGGCGTGGACGGCTGCATCCACCGCGCGGCGGGGCCTGAGCTGCTTGCGGAGTGCCGAACGCTTCACGGCTGCGCGACGGGCGACGCAAAGATTACAAAAGGCTACCATCTGCCTTGCAAATATGTTATCCATACGGTCGGGCCGATTTGGCGGGGCGGAGATTACGGTGAAGAGGAAAAGCTGATTTCCTGTTATCGCAAGTCGCTTGCGCTGGCGGCGGAGCATGGGTGTAAAACGCTTGCGTTTCCGCTGATTTCGGCGGGCGTTTACGGCTATCCGAAAGACCGGGCGCTTCGCGTGGCCGTGGATACCATCAGCGAATTTTTGCAGGAAAACGACATGCAGGTATATGTCGTGATTTTCGATAAGAAATCATATACCATCGGAAGCAAGCTTTTTTCGGACATTGCGGCATACATAGATGATAAATATGTCGAGGAGCATGAGGACAGCTATGATTTAAAAAGGCTGAGGAGCATTGAGGTCTGCTGTGACGCTTCGCTGGATAATGCGCTTGAGCAGCTTGATGAAAGTTTTTCCGAGATGCTTCTTCGCAAAATTGACGAAAAGGGCATGACGGATGCACAATGTTACAAGAAAGCAAACATTGATCGGAAACTTTTTTCAAAAATCCGTTCCGACAAAGCGTATCGACCTTCAAAGCCTACGGTAATTGCTTTTGCGCTGGCACTTGAGCTGCCTTTGAATGAGATGAAGGAAATGCTTATGAAGGCGGGTTTTGCGCTTTCACATTCGAATAAATTTGACGTTATAATTGAATATTTTGTCAAAAAAAGAAATTATAATGTTTTCGAAATCAACGAGGCATTGTTTGCATTCGACCAAAATCTCTTAGGTGCTTAATTTGTCGCATGCGAGGCGATCAAACCAAGTGAAAATGAAACTATACTAAGACTGTAAGGTGAATTACCGAGCAGTCTTTTTTATTGGAATTTAATTTTGGGAGGTTTTACAGTAAATGGTAAACCACCAACGTCCTTCTCAAGGCCTCACTTTTTTGAGATAATTGTGTGCAGTTGAAAAACTTTCTCAACTTTTCACACTTTTTAAACTCAGGAGGCTTTCGATGAACGATATTCAAACTGTAACGCAGAATGTCAGACTGCAGCAGTGGACAGCCATTATCCAGGCTCGTCAGGCCAGTGGTCTGAAAGTAGACGATTACTGCAGTGAACATAATATTTCCCGCAATGCATATTACTATTGGCTGCGAAAGGGAAAGGCGGCAGCCATTAAAAACTCCGGGAATCTCTTTGCGGAAGTGAACCCATCTTTCCAGAAGACGATGCCAGAGCATTTGGAATCCGGATGCTCACCGGTTTCCATCCGCCTTGGCGATGCAGTCATCCATGTAAGCGAAGCAGTTTCCGGCTGTCTTCTGCATATGATCATTGAGGCGGTCAGAAATGCTGAATGATTTAACCGGTTTCAAGCATATCTACATTGCCTGCGGCTATACGGACTTACGCCGCGGCATTGATGGTCTTGCTGCAGTTGTAAAACAGGAATTTAAGCTGGATCCCACCGATGAGGGCAGCATTTTCCTTTTCTGCGGAAGAAGGACTGACCGGATAAAAGCACTTCTTTATGAGGGCGATGGTTTCCTGCTTCTCTACAAAAGGCTTTCTGACGGAAAATTCCGCTGGCCTCGGAATGAGTCCGAAGTAAAGGCCATCACCATGCAGCAGTACAGATGGCTGATGGATGGACTTGCCATCGAACAGAAGACTGTCATCAAACAGACGAAAGTCAGACAGCTCCTCTGATTTTTGATAAAACCTGCACCTTGACAACTTAAAAAAAGTTATCCAAACGTTGATATTTCAGTCATTTTTCTCTTTTTTTGCTTCCCGAAATATGGTATAATGATGCTATGGAAAAGACATCAAAACTGACAGAAGAACAACTGAATCAAGTACCGAAGGATGTGTTGGTTACCATGTATCTGCAGCTTGCAGATACCATGAAGCAGGTGGCAGAGCAGAACAATCAGCTGCTCCGTCAGGTGACTTCTCTGGAAGAGAAAATCAGCATTCTAACGCAGCGTCATTTCGGCAGGAAAACCGAAAAGGCATCGGAGATTGATGAGCTGCAGATGACCTTTGACTTTTATGAGAAACGTGCACTGAATGAAGCAGAACATATTCTGGATTCAGCCAATGCGGAGGAGATCGAACCGGATCCTTCTCAGTCCGTACGCAAACGGACAAAGCGAAAAGGAAAACGCCTGTCGGATCTGCAGTATCTGGAAACGGTCATTGATGAACATACCATTCCGGAAGAAGCGCTGAATAAGTATTTTCCTCGCGGATATGATATTCTTCCCCATAACACCTACTACACGGTGGAGTTTGTTCCCGCAAAGTTTGTGGAGCATGAACACCATGTATTCAAATATGCAGGCAAACATGGCGAAGGCATTCGGGTTGCAGATGCGCCGGAAAAGCTTCTGCCAAACAGCATCCTGACGCCAAGTCTCGCAGCAGGAATCTTCTGCTGCAAATATGTGAATGCACTCCCACTCTCCCGTCAGGCAGAAGATTTCGAGAGAGTGGATATGAATATTTCCCGTCAGACATTTGCAAACTGGATGATCAGCATTTCCGACCGATATGTACAGATCATCTATCGCAGAATGCATCAGAAGATGCTGGAAAGCAGGCTGATTCATTGCGATGAGATACCGTTTAAGCTGATTGCCCCTGATAAGGGTCCAAACAGCAAGGCGTACATGTGGGGATACCATACCATGGAGGTCTACGGCAGCCATCCAATCTTCCTCTACGAGTACCAGAACGGAAGAAGCGCCGATATGCCAAGGGAATTCCTGAAGGATTACAAAGGAGTTCTCGTTACCGATGGATATCAGGTATATCACAAGCTTGCCGGTGAACGACCGGATGAATTTCGGGTTGCAGGCTGCTGGGCACATTGCAAACGGAAGTTTGACGATGTTCTGAAGGCACTGAAAACAAGCAATCCTAAAGGCGCAATTTCGGCCGAGGCACATAAGCGGATTGCGGCAATATATCATGTGGACAACATGTGCAAAGCATCTTCTCCTGAGGAACGTCTGGATAACAGGCAGAAGTCTGTAAAACCGCTGGTTGATGCATTTTTCAGCTGGCTAAAATCCATTGACCTTACACTGCTGGACAAAAGCGGTGCGCTTTATGGTGCAATCCGTTATGCACTAAATCAGGAACCATACTTGCGGGCATTCCTGGATGACCCGATTATTCCGCTAGATAACAACGATGCGGAACGGAGCATCCGAAAATTCTGTGTGGGCAAGCATAGCTGGCACATCATAGGCTCCCGGCGTGGAGCCAGAGCAAGCGCCATTCTCTACAGCATAGCAGAAACATCCAAAGCTAACGGACTGAAGCCATACGAATATTTCAAGTATCTTCTCGAACAGATGCTGACGCATCTGGATGACAAGCCGGCTGATTACATAGACGACTTGTTGCCATGGTCCGAAAAGATACCGGAATATTGCAGGTTGAAAACATTTGAATGGTTAGCAATCGCCGCCTGCAAGGGCGGCACTTTTTTTAGACCACGTATGTGGTTTACCATTTACGAATCGATGCTGCACACGCGGTTGACTATAGGGCTGACAATAAAACCTTTGAGAGCGGACTGGAAGGAAGCAATCGAAGAGGATTTTGAAGCAAGAAAATAAAAAAGCCCTGCAATCATTACAACTGCAGGACTATACTGGTGGACGATAAGAGGCTCGAACTCTCGACCTCTGCGTTGCGAACGCAGTGCTCTCCCAGCTGAGCTAATCGCCCATGCTATCAAAGAATTCCAAATGATATGAAATTTGAAATCAGATAGGCAACTGCGGCCATCACACATGTGAAGGAGATGACTTTAGATTTGACTTTGGATTCCTTGTCGAAGACTGCCATGGATGTAATCCAGGATACGACCAAGGTGATTAGTGCAATTAAAGTCATCCGGTTTATGATTGCAGCCCATCCGCGACAGAAATAGCAGATGATCGCAATGACCAAAACCGTAATGATGTATTTGAGCCAGCCCCCACGGTCAAAAATAACAGGGATGAGCAGTGCAGCCCATATGACGCCGAGGAGCAGGCACTTTAATATCAATATAACGAATGCTTCCATAAGTATCCTTTCAGAAATTTCATCTACCTGCTGATTATAACACATTTTGCCGCAATATGGAACAGCCTTTGTGCAGATAGTGGACTTTTTTTTCTCTGTGTGATAAACTTTATGACAGAGTCATGCGAAAGCGGTGGAGAAGGTACAATGAAACACACTACGAACATTTTGGAAGAACTTCTTGAAAGTGAATATAAAGGGCTGATTTATATTGACGAACAAAACAGAATCGGCTCATATAGCAAGCGTGCGAAGGAAATAACCGGAATTATTTCCGAGGATGGGCGATGCCATGCCGCAGGCAGCATCAAAGAAGGTGACATTGTGATTATCTGCGATAACGAAATCGGAAATGATGATGCCTTGTCACCGGCCGATTTGCTGCATATTAACATAAACGATAAAAACATCGCAAAGGGCGATGCCATCGTTGCCGTGGGCGTTTACCACAATAAAAAAATCAAGCCGCAGTATAAATACATCAAGAGCTATAGCCCAAATGGGAAGTTTGAACTGAAAACAAACTATCTCGGGTTTGAGATTGTAAGCCGAATTGACTTTGCAAATAACAGCGCAGACATTACAGTGAATAACGAAACCTATACAATGAGGTATTTTGAAGCTGTGGGGCACATGGTTGTCATTGACGGAATTACGGGTGAAATAAAATTTTTTGAGAGCCGTGGGTACGGATTCCGCGGAGAGGAGATAGGAAAACTTTTTTCAGGCAGAGGCTATATGGCAAAGGCGAGTGCCGACGAGAATCAGGAGGATACACCTGCGATTGAGGGGCTCGAAATTCAGAATGTTATACACGGCGAGGCATTCATCACGAAAATAGAAGACATGATGAAAAAGACAAACGGCTGTGTTGAAAAAGGTATTTACGAAATTCACAGACGACCGATTTTTTGTATTTTTGTAAGGGTCAGGAGTTTGCAGAAGCAGGACGGAGTCTATGTGATCATTCAGGACGCGTCGCTGCTTGAAGAGATGCGAAAGGAAAGAAACGCAATCATACAGCTTTTGGAAGAACGGCAGAAGAAGAAATCACATAATGAGAACAAGAACCGGGAATTTGAAATTGCGGGGCTGAATGATTTTATCGGAAGAAACCCGTCGATGGCAGAGGTCAAGAGGCTGGCATATAAAGCATCGCAGACGATGTTCAATGTAATCATAACGGGGGAAAGTGGAACGGGAAAGTCAAGGCTTGCGAAGAATATACATAACATGGGGAATCCGGGTGCTCCGTTTGTGGAGGTAAACTGCAATGCAATCGCGCCTAGCTTGTTTGAGAGTGAACTTTTCGGCTATGCACCGGGGGCGTTCACAGGTGCGGCGACGGGAGGCAAGGCAGGGTTCTTCGAAGAGGCGAACGGGGGAACCATTTTTCTGGATGAAATCGGGGAGATTCCACCGGATATTCAGGTCAAGTTGCTGCATGTGCTCCAAAATAAAAGAATCTACCGTGTCGGTTCCTCGAAGCCGATTGATGTCAATGTGCGGGTAATCACTGCAACGAACAGAAATCTTGAAGAGGAAGTGCGGCAGGGGAGGTTCAGACAGGATTTATACTACAGAATCAATGTGTTTCCGATATGTATTCCGCCGCTCAGGCAGAGAAAGGATGACCTTTATGTTTTGATAAATTCAATTTTGAGTGATATATGCGTAAGATATGACATGAAGCCGATGCTTTTGTCGGAAGAGGCACTTAACAAAATGATGCGCTACAGTTGGCCGGGAAATGTGCGGGAGCTTGAGAATGTCATCGAGCGTGCCATAACGATTTGCGACTCTCCGATTATTTATTCGGAGCACATTCTGATTCATGATGACGAAGAAGAAGGAAAAACCCTAAAAGAACAGCTGCTGAAGGAAGAAAAACGCATCATAGCGGAGGCTCTGACGAGAAATAAGGGGAGTCGGCAGAAGGCCATGGAGGAGCTGGGTCTTTCCAAGACGGTATTTTATGAAAAGTTGAAAAAGATTAAGTTCTAAAAATAGGAATTGAAGTTCGGAAAACAGGACGCTATTTTGTTCTGTTTTTTTTCTGCTCTTTTTCAGCAAGAAAAAAGTGTTGAAAATTAACGATTTTTGCCGCGTACAAAACAATATTGAATTGTTGGCATTCTTTTTGCTTTAGTATTATCTGAAAGCGAAAAGGAATTCTTGATAGAAATTACGATACGGAGGAGAGAGACTTGATAAAAGAAATCAAAAATAACGAGTTATATTTTGATGGATGCAGCACGACCGATCTGGCTAAGCAGTACGGAACGCCGCTCTATGTGATGTCCGAGACGGGAATCAAGGAAAAAATCAGAGAACTTAAGAAATCATTCCTTGATAAATATCCGAATACCAGAATCGCGTATGCCTGCAAAGCTTTTTGCACGACTGCGATGTGCAAGATCTGTGACACAGAAGGACTTTGCATTGATGTTGTCTCCGGCGGAGAGCTTTACACCGCGAAGAAAGCCGGCTTCCCTGCAGAACGAATTGAGTTCAACGGCAACAACAAACTGCGTGGGGAGATTGAGGATGCTTTGGACTACGGAATCGGAAGATTTATCGTGGACAGCGAGCCGGATTTTAAGCAGATTGAAGAAGTCTGCAAAGAGAAAAACATGACTGCAAATATTTTGCTGAGAATCACGCCCGGCGTAGCAGCAAGTACGCATGACTTCATCATAACAGGAAAGCGCGACTCGAAGTTCGGTGTTCCTCTTGATGAGGATGTGTTTTATCCGCTTGCGGAGAGAGCCATCAAATCTGAGCATATAAACCTTCTGGGACTGCATTTTCACATCGGCTCACAAATCCTTGATAACGATGCATATCTTAAATCACTGGATGTAATGCTCGGGCTTGTGGAAGAACTCAAGAAGCGCTTCGGATACGACACAAAAGAGTTGAATCTTGGCGGCGGCTTCGGCGTCAAGTACACTGATGAGCAGCCAAAGCCATATTCTTATTATATCGACCCGATGATGAAAAAAATCGCATCGAAGTTCGCAGAAATGCAGATCAAAATGCCGGCGGTTGTATTTGAACCGGGAAGAAGCATTGTTGCCGAGGCGGGACTCAGCCTTTATACAATCGGAAATATCAAAGACATCAGAGGCGTAAGAAAATACATCGCCGTAGACGGCGGCATGGCAGACAACATCCGACCTGCACTCTATGAGGCAGTCTATGACGGCGTGGTTGCAAACAAGGCGGATGAGCCGAGAAACGACAAAGCCACGATATGCGGCAAGACTTGTGAGTCCGGAGACATTCTGATAAGAGACTGTGCGGTTACGGACAAGGCAGAAAAAGGCGATTTGTTCGCAATCTTTTCAACCGGTGCTTACGGGTTCTCTATGGCGAGCAATTACAACAATTGTCCGATTCCGGCTGTTGTCCTTGTAAGGAAGGGCAAAAGTTCGATTATCGTGAAGAGACAGAGTTATGAGCATATGACTGCAAATCACGAAATACCGGAATGGCTTTAACACCAAATTACCATTGATTGATTAGCGTAAGCGGATTGATATTCCACAATTATATGGCTTGGGTTGCGGTCATTTCTATGTTATTATTAACATTAACAGGACTGGACAGATTTATCCCGCTTTTCAAGCTTCCGAAGGAACCTCAGGTTTACTTAAAGAAGAATGCAAAGGAAACAGCATAATCTGTCTTTGCAAAGGATAACGGTAAAACGAAAGGACAGAAAATGAAATTTTTTATATCAGCAGATTTAGAAGGCACAAACGGAGTCGTTTCCCCGGGAGAAATCATCCCCGGGGAACCCGGCTATGAGGCTGCCAGGATTTTGATGACAGAAGAAGTCAACGCAGCAGTCAGAGGGCTGTTTGATGCGGGCGCAGATGAAGTTTTGGTATGTGATTCACACGAAGTCGCACAAAACATCCGCGTGGATCTTTTGGATGAAAGGGCGTTTCTGCTCAGGGGAGACTGCCGCCCGGATTCCATGGTTCACAGCATTGATTCAAGTTATGACGGGCTTCTTCTTTTGGGACATCACGCGATGTTCGGAACGCAGAACGCTGTGCTTGACCACACCTATGACCAGTATCTCATAAGAGAGATGAAAGTGAATGGCACCGCATACGGAGAAGTGGGAATCAATGCGCTTTATGCTGCAGAACAGGGGGTTCCGTTCATCATGGCATCCGGCGATGACGCTTTGGAAAAGGAAGCACAGGCATTCTGTGCGGAAGTGGAAATTGCAGTTGTGAAATATGCGCAAGGGCGATATTCGGCAAAGTGCCTGCCTCGCAAAGCCGGCCTTGATTTGATTTACGACAAGGCAAAGAAAGCCGCAGAAAATGCGAAGAATGTCGCGTGTGCAAAGATTCCGGAAGAAATTACGATGGAAATCACATTCCAGCAGACCGTCATGGCGGACGGCGCGGAAAGAGTCAAGGGAATCGTCAGAAAAGGACCTATGACTGTTGCATATAAATGTGCAAGCATGAAGGAATATATGGAAATGAGACAAGTAATATTCCGTGCGGCAAGCGAATTTTATGATTCGAGATTTTAGCCGGTCAGGATGTTTGGGAGGAAAACGCGAATGAAATTCACGAAGATGCAGGGAGCCGGCAACGACTTCATTATCATAAACAACATGGAAGAAAAGCTGTCTGTCGAAAAGCTTGGGACTTTGGCGAAGCGAATATGCACAAGACGCCTTTCTATAGGAGCGGACGGACTTATGCTCGTGGATGCACCTACAGAGGGCGGTGACTACAAGATGCGCTTTTACAATGCCGATGGAAGTCTCGGTGAAATGTGCGGAAACGGTGCCAGATGCATAGCAAGGTATGGGTACGAAAACGACCTTGCAGGAATTACGCAGCGCGTGGAAACAACCGCCGGTCTTGTAATCGGGGAAAGAATCGATGAAAGACAGTATCGGATAAGATTAAACGACATCAGCAAAATCAATATCGACGAGAAAATTACCGTTGACGGAATCGAAAGAACCTATTCGTACGTTGAACTCGGAAATCCGGGTCTGCCGCATGTCGTAATGGAAATTCCGGGACTGTCAACCATGGATAAAGAGGAACTGAGACATCTCGGCAAGGAACTCCGATACAATAAAAAGTTTCCAAAGGGTGCCAATGTGAATTTTTACGAGATAACCGGAAGGGACACTCTCACAGAACTCACATACGAGCGAGGCGTTGAGGACTTTACCATGGCCTGCGGCACAGGCACCGGAAGCGTTGCAGCGGTTCTTACGGAAAAAAATCTTGTAAGCGGAAATGATGTGCATGTAAGTGTGCCCGGGGGAGAATTGTTTATCACAATCAAAAAAGATTTCAAAAACGGCAGTGTGAAGGATATTTTTCTTACCGGACCTACAAACATCGTTGCGGAAGGTGTCGTTACGGACGAAGAACTTTTACTTTAGAATTACTTATTTTTATACCCGAATCGGTGGGATAAAACGCATCGATTCGGGTGTTTTTGCATTATATATTTGCTTTTCTTGCGATTTTCTATTAAAATAGATGTATACATTCCGCGCGGATCTGCCGCGCCGGACCTTAGAAAGGAGCGCCGATGGCACAGTTATACTATAGATACAGCACAATGAACGCCGGAAAGTCCATTGAACTGATTAAAGTTGCATACAATTACGAGGAAAGAGGAAAACATGTTCTGACGCTGATTCCGTCAATCGACAACCGATACGGGACAGGGGTTGTGACCTCCAGAATCGGAATACAGAGAGAAGCGACGATTGTGGGAGATGACACGAATATTTTGGAATTGTTTATGCGCGAAAATGAAAAGCAGAAAATTGACTGCGTACTGATTGACGAGTGCCAGTTCCTCAAAAAGCATCATGTTCAGGAATTGGTCGAAATCGTGGACAGTTTCGATGTTCCGGTGCTTGCTTACGGGCTGAAAAACGACTTCAGGAACGAGCTTTTCGAGGGTTCTTATTATATGCTGATTTATGCGGATAAAATCGAAGAAATCAAGACAATCTGCTGGTGCGGACGCAAGGCGACGATGGTAGCAAGAATTGTGGACGGACAGTTTGTAAAACAGGGCGAGCAGATTGTGGTCGGCGGCAATGATATGTATGTTTCCCTTTGCCGCAAGCATTATAACGACGGCCGTTTGGGACCGGACAGATAAGAACAAGGCGGGAAGATTATGAATTTTGGAATGAGAAATGTGAGAAAAGTGCTGATTATGGCAGTTGTTTTGACGATAAGCATCTGCGGCTTCTTGTGTGCAGATCATGCTTTTGCGGCACAGCTAAGAACCGGTGTTGTCGCAACGACCTCACTCAATGTAAGAAGCGGAGCGGGCATTGAATATAAGCCTACAGGTTTTTTGGCTCTGTATGACAAGGTGACGATCTTGGATGAGACATATGACCGCAACGGCAGTAAATGGTATCACATAAAATATAAGACGACAAAGACGGGTTACGCATCTGCGGACTATATCACGGTTGAAAGCGGCAATGAGTATGTGTATGATGAGAAATTCGAGAATAAGCTGGATACTGAAGGCTTTCCGGAGACATACAAGACATATTTGAGAAAAATACACGCAAATCATCCCGAATGGACCTTTAAAGCAGCACATACCGGACTTTCATGGAACGACGTAATCGAAAAAGAAAGTGCCTTGGGCAAGTCTTTGGTTGCCTCAGGTTCCCCGGCTTCCTGGAAATCAAAAGCCGCGGGAGCATATAACGCGGAAACCGGCAAGTACATTGTTTTTGACAGCGGCGGATGGGTCTGTGCATCGCGGGGAATCATAAAATATTACATGGATCCGAGAAATTTTATGAATGAAGTGGGGATCTTCCAATTCCTGACCCATGCATATGATGGCGAAACGCAGACGGCAGCAGGTCTTCGCACCTTGCTTTCCGGCACATTCATGGATTCCTATCTGGCTGATGAGCCGTCGGCAGCTTACACAAGTGTCTTAATGGAAGCCGGGGCGAGAGCGAATGTCAATCCGTATGTACTTGCTTCCATGATTCTCGTAGAACAGGGTTCAAGCGGCAGGGGTAAATCCATCTCAGGCAGCGTATCCGGATATGAGGGATATTACAATTACTTCAATGTGGGCGCATATCGCAGCGGAAACATGGATGCCGTTGAGCGAGGCCTGTGGTATGCATCGCAGAACGGCAGTTATTCGAGACCGTGGAACAGCATACGAAAGGCAATCGAAGGCGGTGCCGAGTTCTACAGCGAGAACTATGTTCAGAGCAGCAAAAATACATTGTATTTTAAAAAATGGAATGTAATGAACGGTATCGCTCAGGTGGCGCAGGGGCAGTACATGACCAACGTGCAGGGCGCGGAGAGCGAAGCTGCGGCACTCAGAAACGGATATGCTTCGGTGCTTGATACTTCGATGACTTTCCTGATTCCGGTATATGACAACCTACCTTCAAAGGCCGCGGCACTGCCTGCGGACGGCGAGGAGGAAATTATTGAACCGACGGAGCCGGAAAAACCGGATACCCCGGACACACCGGACAAGCCAGAGGAAGAGGCTGCAAATCAGGCTAAGATTCAAAAGTACAAAGACGGACTTGCTAAGACTGAAGTTATCAATCTGAAGGCGGAGGCAGGAAGAAAGAAAGTTAAACTCACCTGGAAAAAATCCGCATCGGGCTATGCTGTAGACACCTATCAGATTTGGCGTTCGGTTAAAAAATCTTCGGGATATTCCAAGATATTCACATCTTCAAATCCGAAGAGCTGCTATTACATAAATACAAAGGGTTTGTCACCAAATACGAGTTACTGGTATAAAGTAAGAGGAGTGAGAACGGTATGCGGCAAGATGCTTTATACGCCGTTCACCAAAATTAATGTCAAAACGAAAAGGTGATGTTTATGAAAGACATTCTGTATTTTTTCAGTGATATGAATGCATTTTCCATTGCTTTGCGGCTTTTGCTTGCAATGCTCCTGGGAAGTCTGGTGGGCGTGGAGAGAGCCAACAAGAGATATGCCGCAGGAATAAGAACCTTCGCTCTTGTGTGCATGGGATCTGCACTTGCAACGATAACGGGACTGTATCTATCGGAAATATCCGCATACCCTGCGGACATCGGCAGAATCCCGGCACAGCTTTTGTGCGGAATCGGATTCCTCGGTGCGGGTACGATTATCGTTACGGACAGGCGGCAGGTCAGAGGCCTTACGACCGCTGCGGGACTTTGGGTCACCGCAGCGATGGGAATTGCAATCGGCGCAGGGTTCATATGGGCGGCGCTGGTATGTTTCGTGCTGATGATTATAACGACGTATTTCATGTATTACATGACAAGACATGTGGAAAATCATACGAGAACCACGGAAATGTACATCGAACTGGAGCAAAAAGCCGTTGAAGTCCTTTTAGATTTTATAAAGTCCGAGGAATATGAAGTAAATTCCATCGAACGCAGAAAAGAGCAGCCGCTTGTTGAGGGTGACATGGTGCTCAGAATCAGAATCGACTTAGGCAAACGGGAAAATCACAAAATGATAATGCACGACATCAAGGCAATTGACGGCGTGCATTATGTGGAAGAGCTATCTTGATTCGGCATATTTGCCCTGCCAGGTATCAAGCAGATGCATCCGGTCATCGATACCGTTTAAAATCGTGCGTTTATTGAAGCTCCACGGCGGATTGATTAAAATGGAGCGGGGCGCATCGCCGGTAAGGCGATGGATTGTGACCTCGGGCGGTATGATTTCGAGGCATTCCACAACCAAATTAACATATTCTTCAATGGAAGCGAAAGGCTGGTAGTCGGGATAGAGATATTCCATCTGCGAGCCTTTTACTATATTCAGAAGGTGGAACTTCATGCCGAACAGCCCCGGGATAGAAGAAACATATCTTACAGAATCCAGCATATCGTCGTGAGATTCGCCCGGAAGTCCCAAAATAAGGTGCACGACGGTTTTTATCCCGCGTGCCGACAGCTGCACCATTGCTTGATCAAAAACGCTCAAATCGTAACATCTGTTTATCAGATTTGTACTGTCTTCGTGTATTGTCTGAAGTCCGAGTTCGACCCAGAGAAAATGGGTTTTGTTGATTTCGGACAGAAGGTCTAGAACTTCTTCGGAAAGACAGTCGGGCCTTGTGCCGATCACGAGTCCTTCAATCTTTGGGTTTTTCAAGACTTCGTTGTATTTTGCGGCGAGTTCGGATACCGGGGCGTAAGTGTTTGTGTGATTCTGAAAGTAGCCGAGATAGCGTGCATGCGGCCATTTGTCCGAAAGCAGGCGGATTTGATCGTCGATATCGGAAGCAAATTCTCCGGAACCGCTGTCGGAACAAAATATACATCCACCCACGCCTTTTGAGCCGTCGCGGTTGGGGCAGGTAAAGCCGCCGTCGATGGCAAGCTTGATGGTTTTTTCGCCGAAAGTCCGTTTCAGCCAGGTGTTTATAGAATGATATCTTTTATCTCCGAAAAGTTTTTGTAAATCTTCATTTAATGCCGTGTTCATAGGGATTTTCCTCTTTATATTCGTTCAATTTTGTGGTATAATTTAATGTCATATAATAAATTTAAAATAAAAACCCACACTTGTCAAGAAAGGAGGCGCAGGAGATGAACGCAGAAAAAAAGATGAGCCCTGCGGAATGCAGAATCTGCAGTGAATTTGCCAACCACGGATACTATCCTCAGGAACCTGAAACCAAGGTTGACAAGAAGCATGTGCTGCTCCATTCCTGCTGCGGACCGTGCAGCACGGCATGTATCGAAAGACTTTTGCCGGACTACAAGATAACCGTATTCTTTTACAATCCGAATATCACAGACTCCGAAGAGTACGAAAAACGCAAAGAAGCTCAAATTCAGTTTATCAATTCGTTCAACCGGCGCGTTACGGATGAAGACAAGATTTCATTCATGGAAGGAGAGTATTTGCCGGAGGACTTTTATAAAGTCTGTGCCGGATACAGCAATGAGCCCGAAGGAGGACTGCGCTGTACCGAATGCTTCCGCTTGAGAATGGAACGAACGGCACAGGTGGCAGCAAGGACCGGAAATCCGATTTTCGGCACCACACTGACGGTAAGCCCTCACAAGAATTATCCGCTTATTTCAGCACTGGGAACGGAAATTGCCGCACTTTACGGCATTGAGTTTCTCGACGTGGATTTTAAGAAGAAAAACGGATTCCAAAGGAGCATAGAACTCTCCAAGGAATACGGGCTTTACAGGCAGAACTACTGCGGGTGCGAATACTCGAAATGGTATTAGAAACAAAAAAATTCAAATAAATTCACACAAGAGGAGGACAGAATAATGTTGCCATTAATTTTACCTGAAAACTATGAATCAGCTATAGATCTTATGGAAAGCCAGAGAGCAATCAAAAAAATCAAAGACTTTTTCCAGCAGGAATTAGCATACGGACTGCAGCTTCGCCGTGTATCGGCACCGCTTTTTGTTGACCCGAAGACCGGTCTCAACGACAACCTGAACGGCACGGAAAGAAGAGTAAGCTTTACACTTAAGGATATTGACGAACTGGAAGTGGAAGTCGTACAGTCCCTTGCAAAGTGGAAGAGAATGGCGCTCGGCAAATACGGAATCGAGCCGGGACACGGCATCTACACCGATATGAACGCCATCAGAAGAGACGAAGACCTCGATAACCTTCATTCCGTTTATGTTGACCAGTGGGACTGGGAAAAAGTTATCACAAAGGAACAGAGAACCGAAGAATATCTGAAAGAAACGGTTACGACCATTTACAATGCGATTAAGAACCTCGGCGACTATGTAAACAGACTTTACAGAAACATTCAGACGGAAATTCCGAACGAAATCTTTTTCATCACGACGCAGGAACTGGAAGATATGTATCCGGACAAAACACCGAAGGAAAGAGAAGATGCGATAACCAAGGAGCACGGTGCGGTGTTCATCATGAAAATCGGCGGACAGCTGGCTTCCGGACAGAAACATGACGGAAGATCCCCGGACTATGATGACTGGGAATTAAACGGTGACATTATCCTTTGGAACGAGGTGCTCGACCGCGCATTCGAGATTTCTTCCATGGGTATCCGTGTCGATGCGGAAGCAATGGGACGCCAGCTCGAATTGGCAGGATGCCCGGAAAGAGCGGAACTTCCGTTCCAGAAAGCAATTTTAAACGATGAATTGCCGTACACAATCGGTGGCGGTATCGGACAGAGCAGACTCTGCATGTTCTTCCTCCGCAAGGCACACATCGGTGAAGTGCAGGCGTCCGTATGGCCGCAGGCAATGATAGACAAATGTGCTGAGAACAACATTTATCTGCTTTAATTACTTAAATAATCCGAAGTCGGGAAGAATCAGAAATGAAATACGTAAATGTAGTAGTCGAAAACAAAAGCAAACATACGGATATGATTTTTACATACAGGGCTTGTGATTCCGGTGCCAAAACCGGTGACTGCGTTCTGATTCCTTTCGGCAGAGGGAATAAGACCAAACGCGGCTTTGCTTTCGGCATTACGGATGCTGCCGACTGCCCCGAAGAGAAAATCAAAGACATACAGGGCATTGATCCAAACCTCTGCCTGAGCGAAGAGATCATTAAGACAGCAGCATGGATGAAACAGCGATATGCCATTACCTATTCCGATGCCATAAACTGCTTTCTGCCGCCGGGAAAACCCGCAGCAGAGGGAAAACAAAAAGAACCTTACAAGGATATTGAGGGAAATTACACGCAGCCGGACGCATTGACCGGCGAACAGCGGATTGCCGCAGATGCGATAAAAAGTGCGATTGACGAAGGCAGGCAGGAGAACTTCCTGATTCATGGAGTAACCGCAAGCGGGAAAACCCAGGTATATATGGAGGTGATTTCGGAATGTCTCGACAGAGGCAGAACCGCGATTGTGCTTGTACCGGAAATATCGCTCACGGGACAGCTTATTGAAAGATTTGTCGGAAGGTTCGGCAAGGAAGCGATTGCCGTCATGCATAGCAGGCTTACGCAGCGGGAAAGATATGACGAATGGCAGAGAATTCGCAGCGGAAAGGCAAAAATTGTAATCGGTGCCAGGATGGGCGTCTTTGCACCGCTTGCAAACATCGGAGCAATCATAATGGACGAAGAGCACGAAGCCAGTTATAAGTCCGATATGACCCCGAAGTATGACACCGTGGAAATTGCACTGAAGCGTACGGCAGCGTGGGGCGGAGTTCTGGTGCTCGGAAGCGCAACACCCTCCGTCACCTCCTACGAGCGGTGCCGGGAGGGGATTTATCACCTTCTCACATTGAAAGAAAGATACAACAAAACTCCACTGCCGCATATTGAGATTGTCGACATGCGGGAGGAACTGCGAAGCGGGAATATGACGATTTTCAGCCGCAGGCTGTTTGATGCCGTATCGGATGCACTTCGAGAAGGCGAGCAAGTTATCCTTATGCAGAACAGGAGAGGTTATTCGAACTTCGTATCCTGCAGAGAATGCGGGGCCGTCATGAAATGCCCGGAATGCGGAATCTCGCTGGTCTATCACAAGAGCAGCGGATCTTTGGAATGTCATTACTGCGGCAGGAAGTACCGGCTTCCGGAGAAATGCCCGGAATGCGGAGGCAGATATCTCAAGCATTTCGGTATCGGAACGGAACAGGTGACAGAGGCTGTCTCAAAATATTTTCCGGATGCCGTGACAGCGCGTCTTGACTTTGATACCGTAAAGAAACGCTGCGAAATGGACCGGATACTGTCTGATTTTGCGAAGAAGAAAACGGATATACTCGTCGGAACCCAGCTGGTTGCAAAGGGACTTGACTTCGATAATGTGGGTGTTGTCGGAATCATCGCTGCGGACGTAACACTCAATATTCCGGATTTTCGTTCGGCGGAGAGAACCTTTCAGCTTATTACGCAGGCTGCAGGAAGAGCCGGCAGAGGCACGAAACAGGGACTTGTGGTTGTACAGACATATGAGCCGGATAATTACACGTTCCGCTTTGCAAAGGACAATGATTATGATGATTTTTTCAAAGAGGAAATTAAATTAAGGAAGTTTATGAACTATCCGCCTTTCGGTGATATCATCATGGTAAGTTTTACTTCCGCGGACGAGCGAGATGCGGTTTCGGCCGCGGCACGGTGCGAAGCATACATGAAAAATGCACTCGGATCGGAAAACAAGGGAAATGTTCTTTCACACAAACCGGACACCTTGTTCAAGGGCAGGGACAGTTTCCGGGAATATATCGTCATAAAATGCCCGAAGAATATCGGCAGCGACGGAAACGAAAGAAATCGATACATGTTTTATCTGGAAAGCTTTCAAAGAAAGCTCACGGATGAAAAAGCAAATGTGAACATAACGGTGGATGTGAATCCGTACAGTATTTTCTAAAACCAGGAAGGAGAATCAGAAGATGGCAATAAGAAATGTTGTGCTGGAAGGCGACGAAATACTCAGAAAAAAATGCAGAGAGGTTACGGAGGTTACCGACCGCATTCGGATGACCATGGAGGATATGCTTGAGACGATGCGAAGTGAATACGGAGTCGGAATCGCAGCACCCCAGGTTGGGATTATGAGAAGAATGTTCATTGCCGAGCCGGAACCGGGAAGGGTTTATTACATGATTAACCCGGTGATTCTGGAGCAGAGCGGCGCAGATCCGGGAGATGAAGGCTGTCTCAGCGTTCCCGGCAAAATCGGCACGGTTACAAGACCTGATTATATTAAGATTGAGGCTCTGGATCTCTCCGGAGACAAACAGACTTACGAGTTCCATGATTTCGATGCGAGAGTTATGTGCCATGAATATGATCATCTGGACGGAATTCTCTATATCGATAAAGCAGTGAATATAAGGAATGCGGACGAAGATTACCAGGAAATCGAGGATTTTGAAGAGTAGGAGCAGCAAATGAAAATAGCATTTATGGGAACACCGGAATTTGCCGTTACGGTTTTGGAGGGTCTCCTTAATACAAAACACGAAGTGGGACTTGTCGCAACGCAGCCGGATAAGGCAAAGAACCGGGGAAAGAAAATTCAATATACGCCTGTGAAGGAAAAGGCTCTTGAGCATAACATCAAAGTTCTTCAGCCTGAAAAGGTAAGAGGGAACGAAGAATTCCTCGAAGAACTCAAAGACTACAGGCCTGACATCATTGTGGTTGCTGCGTACGGGCAGATTCTGCCGAAGGAAGTCCTGGAACTTCCGAAATACGGCTGTGTAAATGTACATGCATCGCTGCTTCCGAGACTCAGAGGCGCAGCACCGATTCAGCGCGCAATCATCGAAGGCGATGAGGAGACCGGCGTTACGATTATGCAGATGTCGGAAGGGCTCGACACAGGAGATATGCTCGCCAAAGAAAGCATCAAGATCGGCACGATGAATTACAGCATGCTGCACGATGCACTTGCGGAAATCGGAGCAAGACTCATGGTTCATACCCTTGACCTGATAGAAGAGGGGAAAATCAGTCCCGAACCGCAGGATGACAGCAAATCAAGCTATGCCAAGATGGTATTTAAGCAAGAAGGAAAAATCGACTTTACGCGGCAGCCGGAGGTGGTGGAACGTCTTATTAGAGGCTTTGACCCGTGGCCGGGTGCTTTTTGCGAATATGAAGATATGGTAATGAAACTTTGGAAAGCACAGCCGCTTTGCGAAAATACCGGAAAAGAGCCGGGAACCATTATCGAGGTTTCCGCCCGGGGCATTAAAATTGCCTGCGGAGACGGGGCACTCCTGGTAAGCGAAATTCAGATTCCGGGAAAGAAACGCGTTGCGGTCTCGGAGTATTTAAAGGGAAATCAGATTAAAGAAGGGATTATTTTAAAGTAACAGGGAGGACGTATTATGTGGGATAGTTATTTTTCGTATTACGCGACAGGAATACTGCTGATTCCTGCGATTCTTTTTACGCTTTATGCACAGATGAAGGTTAAATCAAACTTCAGCCGCTATTCAAGAATCAGAAACGACAGAAATCTGACGGGTGCCCAGGCGGCGAGAAAGGTTCTCGATGCCAACGGGCTTACCGATGTAAACATTGAGGCTGTCAGAGGAAGCCTCACCGACCATTATGATCCGAGAAAGCGCGTCCTTCGCCTTTCCGAATCGGTATGCAATGTGAACTCCATTGCGGCAGTAAGCGTGGCCTGCCACGAAGCAGGGCATGCACTTCAGCATGCAAACGGCTATGCACCGCTCAAAATCAGAAACAGTATCGTTCCGCTTGTAAACTTTGCATCGAATTTCAGCTGGATTCTGGTTGTGATCGGAATCGGTCTGCTTGCATCAAACAACTATATCGGAGATACGGTTTTCAATATCGGAGTCATTATGATGGTTATTGTAATTCTTTTTCATACCGTTACGCTTCCGGTGGAATTTAACGCAAGCAGCCGGGCGTTGAAACAGATGGAAGAACTTGCGATTATCGATGAGGACGAGGAAGTGGGCGCAAAGAAGGTGCTCAGAGCCGCAGCTCTCACTTATGTGGCAGCGCTTGCGGTTGCAATTGGCAACCTTCTCAGAATGCTTGCACTCAGAGGAAGAGATTAATGGATTTAAACAGAAAAACTGCCTACGAAATCCTTCTGGATGTCGAGAAAAACGATGCATACTCAAACTTTGCCATCAATCATTTTGTTAAGAAGAATGAACCGGACAAAGAGGCATTTGTGAGGGAGCTTGTATACGGCGTTCTTGAGAACAAAATTCTGCTCGACTACTATCTGGATGCATTGATACCGAGCGGGGTTAAGAAGGTAAAAAAACAGGAGCTGACACTCCTTCGCATGGGCCTTTATCAGCTTGCGTATATGGATTCGGTTCCCGCATACGCCGCCGTAAACGAGACGGTGAGTCTGGCGAGACGATTTGTGCACGGAAAAGATAAATTCATAAACGGAGTTCTTCGCGGATATCTCAAGAACAAAGAGACAATTTCCCTGCCGGATTCCGAAAAAGATCCCGTGAAATATCTAAGCGTCGCATATTCCGTGAACGCATGGATTGTAAAGCTCTGGCTGGACACCTACGGCAGGGAGCAGACAGAAGAAATTCTGAAAGCGGTAAATAAGACACCGAAACTCTCCGTTCGTGTGAACCTAATGAAGACAGATGCGGAGACGCTCGCCGGTGAATTGCAGAGCGAAGGGTTCTGCGTTGAAACTTCCGACAAAACAGATCGGGGATTGTTTGTAAGCGGAAGCAGGCTGCTTGAGAGCAACGCATATAAACAAGGGCTTTTTTCCGTTCAGGACATTGCGTCCGTGATGGCATCCGACATCCTGGATGCAAAACCGGGCGATACAGTCATCGATGTCTGTGCGGCTCCGGGTGGCAAGACGATTGCAACGGCGGAAAGAATGAAAAACCAAGGAAGAATCCTTGCCATGGATTTTTACGAGCATAAAATTGTGCTTATTGAGGAACAGGCAAGGCGTTGCGGTATTGACATTATTGAAACAAAGTGCCATGATAGTACGGAAGGCATTTCCGAATTTGCCGGCAGGGCAGACAGGGTTCTTGCAGATGTTCCGTGCTCGGGACTTGGGGTAATGGGAAGAAAACCCGAAATTAAGTACAGAGAAAACCCCGATTTGGAAGAACTTACGCAAAAACAAGCGAAAATACTTGAGCAGGCTTCCCATTATGTGAAATCTGGAGGAACGCTCGTATACAGTACTTGCACAATTAACAGAAATGAAAACGAAAGGCAGATCGAAAATTTCCTGAAGAAACACGCTGATTTCAGGGTGGATAGGAAGCTTCAGCTTTTGCCGACAGAGGGTACAGACGGATTTTTTATTTGCAGAATGATTAGGGGATAACCCGTGGAAGGAGTAAAATATGCATGTCGGTTTCAAATCCGATAAGGGATTAAGAAGAACAAACAATGAAGACGCATGCTTTGTGATGCTTCCCGATAAGGTTTATGTCGTAGCTGACGGTGTGGGCGGCAGCAATGCCGGGGAAATAGCAAGCCGAACCGCAGTAAACGAAATCGCAAACTACATAACGGAGCATCCGATTGCCGAAGCAACGAATAAATATGCCATCGTAAACTATCTCCAAAAATGCCTTGACGAGGCAAACAAAGAGATTTTCCGATTATCGCATACATACGAAGAAAACAGCGGAATGGCCACGACAGTCGTAATCGTATATGCAATCGACAACAAGGCATATATAACAAACATAGGAGACAGCAGAGCGTATCTTTACAGACACGGCAAACTTATACAGCTCACAGAGGATCATACTTATGTGAATACCCTCGTAAAAGCAGGAATTCTTTCCAGGGAGCAGGCGGAGGTCGACGAACGAAAGAATGTGATCACGAAAGCACTAGGAGCGGAGCCGACGGTTGAACCTGATTTTTTCCAGGTGGAAATCATGAAAGATGACATTTTCGTCATTTGCACCGACGGACTTTACGATGAGGTGGAAAACGGTGAGATGATAGAGGTTTTAAATAAGAATCAGTCGATGTCTGATGTTTGCACAGAACTGATTAATCGCGCAAACAAAAATGGCGGCAGAGATAACATAACGGTTATTTGTTTAAAAGTTACGGAGGAGGATATCGATGAGCAGCAGATTACTAGCCGGAAGGTATGAACTGATTGAAAAAATAGGCGAAGGCGGAATGGCAATTGTATATAAGGCAAAGTGCCGTCTTCTGAACAGATATGTGGCAATTAAGATTTTGCGTCCCGAATTCACAAAGGACGAGCAATTTGTTGAGAATTTCAGAAGAGAGTCTCAGGCGGCAGCGGGACTTTCCCATCCGAACATTGTGAGTGTTTACGATGTCGGACAGGAAGGCAATATTCATTTTATCGTAATGGAGCTTGTGGAAGGCAAGACCTTGAGCGAACTTATTGAAGAAAAGGGCAGACTTGACTATAAGGAAGCAATCAATATCACAAGACAGGTTGCATCTGCACTGAGCCTTGCACACAAGAATCAGATTGTACATAGGGATATTAAGCCGCACAATATATTGATTACCAATACAGGCGTCGCAAAGCTTGCGGATTTCGGTATCGCGAAGGCTGTAAGTGCGTCTACGATCATAGGCGGAAACAACAAAGTGATGGGCTCGGTTCATTACTTTTCGCCGGAACAGGCAAGGGGTGCCTATGTGGACGAGAGGTCGGATATTTATTCTCTCGGTATCGTTCTTTATGAGATGCTCACAGGCAAAGTACCGTTTGACGGAGACAATCCGATTTCCATCGCACTCATGCACATAAACGACCCAATGCCTCCGGTCAGTGCCGAGGTTCCGGGAATTCCTCCGCAGCTCGAAAAAATCATCATGAAAGCAACGGATAAGTATCAGACGAACCGTTACAGAACTGCGGACGAAATGATCGAAGATCTTGACAATATAGAGTTCATAACCAAAGTTATGGGGCAGAAAGCATTTACCATTGCAGGCGAAGAGGAAAAAGAACAGCCTGCTGCATCTGTGCGTCCGGAAAGGGAGCGCACGCACCGCAAGAGCGAACCTGCCGGAAACACCGAGGAATCGGATAAAACACTGGAAAGGGCGAACAAAATCTCAACGGGATTCATTATCGGTGCTGTAGCGGTACTGGTTATCGCAGGCATTATCGGCCTTGGAGCACTTCTTGGCTGGTTTAGCGGCGACAGCGAAGAAATTAAGGTGCCGAATTTCGTTGGAAGCACTTTTGAAGTAGCACAGGCACTGGCTCAGGAAACCGGTCTTGAAATTGCACGTGGCGAAGATGTATACAGTCCGGATCAGGAAGAAGGAAAGATTACATCGCAGAATCCTACCGCCGATTCTGTTGTTTCACCGGGCAAATTAATAACGGTATATGTAAGTAAGGGCAAGAAGGACGGTGTGGTCCCTAAGATTGTCGGGAAGGATTACAAAGAGGCGAGTGAGTATCTGAAGACATTCGGATTTGAACTTGGAATCGTGAAGACAGAGAGCAGCACGCTGCCGGAAAACGTTATCATCGAACAATCGGTTGAAGAAGGCAGTACCGCATCAAAGGGCACAAAGATTGATGTTACCGTCAGTGACGGAAAAGGAAAAGAAACAGTCAAAATGCCGAATCTGATCGGCAAGACCCCGGATGAAGCGAACGCAATCATCGACACCGAGGGCCTCAAACTTGGAGATGCAACCTATGAAGAAACCACAACTACCGCACAAAACCTTATTTTCTGGCAGCAGTATCCGGAAGGAACAGAGCTTGAAAAAGGAACAGCTGTAAGTTATAAGGTAAGCAAAGGCGAAAAACCAAGCGGAAGCGGCAGTGAAGATTTCGGTGACGGTACGGAATCCGCAGACGAGTAATTGCTTATGATTGGATTGATAAAAAAAGGAATCGGCGGATTCTATTATGTAGAGACTGACAAGGGCCTGATTGAGGCAAAGGGAAGAGGCATTTTCAAAAAGGACGGGATCACGCTGATGGTCGGAGACAATGTTGAAATCAGCATCATCGACGAGCCCGAAAAGAAGGGTGTCATCGAAGCGATTCTTCCACGAAAAAATCAATTTATCCGGCCGCCGATTGCGAATGTGGATATCTTTGCAATCGTGTTTGCACCGCGAAAACCCAAGCCGAATTTTGCTTTGATCGATAAGTTCCTTATTATGGCGAAGATGAAAGGTGCAGAAGCGATTATCTGCATTAACAAATGCGACTTGGCAACTGAAGACGAAATTGCCGAAATAAAGGCCATGTATGCTCCGGTCTACCCGGTGCTTGAAATAAGCGCCAAAACAGGCAAGGGGATCAATGCGCTTGAGAATGAGATTTCAGGAAAACGGGTGGCTCTTGCAGGGCCGTCCGGCGTCGGAAAATCAACGATTCTCAACAGTATGATTCCACATGCCAACATGGAAACCGGTTCCATCAGCGAAAAAACCCAGCGCGGAAAACATACCACCCGCCATGTTGAAATATTCGACGCATATAAGGATGCAAAGGTGTTTGATACGCCCGGCTTCACTTCTTTTGAGATTTTGGAGGCGGAAGAAGACAACTTGCAGGCATATTATCCTGAATTTGAGCCGTATGCGGGAAGCTGCAGATATGACAACTGCAGGCATATCAAGGAGCCTGGCTGTACGGTGCAGAAGGCTGTTTCGGACGGCAGAATTCACCCAAAGCGATATGATTCCTATGTGTCGAACATGGAAGAAATAAGAAAAAGAAGGAAATACTGACTGTGTTTAAGCAGCCGGTCGAGAAAGAGGTAAGAAATGAAACTTGCACCATCGATTTTGTCGGCAGATTTTTCAGATCTGCTTGCGGATGTGAAAAAAATTGAAACCGGAGGGGCGGACTACATTCATGTGGATGTTATGGACGGGCATTTTGTACCGAATATAAGCTTCGGAGCACCTGTAATGAAATGCCTGAATGGCAAAACGACTGTTCCGTATGATGTACATCTAATGATTGAGAATCCGGATCTTTATATTGATGATTTTGTCACTCCGCAGACAGAGTACATAACTGTTCATCAGGAAGCTTCAAGACATCTTCATCGCACGATTCAAAAGATTAAATCGCATGGAATCAAAGCAGGTGTAGCTATCAATCCGGCAACGCCGGTATCAACCCTGTCGTGCGTATTTGAGGATGCAGACCTTATCCTGATCATGTCCGTAAATCCGGGATTCGGAGGACAGAAGTTCATACCAGGTGCGGTTTCCAAAGTGGAAGAACTTGCCCGCCTGAAACGGGAAAACGGCTATCCCTTTGCGATTGAAATTGACGGTGGGGTTACACTTGACAATATCAAAATGCTTGCAGATGCAGGTGTTGAAATTGCGGTTGCGGGTTCTGCGGTATTTAAGACCGAAGATCCTGCAGAAACGACGGAGAGATTTAAGCAGATTTAATTGACGTAATTAATAAAGCAGAGGTTTAAAATGGATTTACTTATTGCGTTTCTTGTTTTTATAGTGGTTATGGTTTCGGCGATTATCTTTGATTATACGATGATAATCGCCCTTGTCATTGGTCTTGCTGCGTTCATGCTGGTAGGAAAACATCGTGGATTTTCTTTTAAATCCATGGCAAAAATGGGAATGGAAGGCGGAAAAACCTCTCTTATTGTTCTTGAAGTCATGTGCATTATCGGCTTTGTAACCGCCACATGGAGAATTTCGGGAACAATAACTGTTTTCGTTTATTATGGAATGCGGATTATTACGCCTTCTTTATTTTTGATCATTACATTTTTGCTTTCCTGCCTTCTCAGCTATGCGCTCGGGACATCGTTCGGGGTTGCGGGCACAGTGGGCGTTATCTTTATGACGCTGGCCAGAAGCGGAGGAGTGGATCCCGTGATTACGGCAGGGGTTTTGATGAGCGGCGTGTATTTCGGCGACAGAGGATCTCCGGTATCTTCCAGTGCAAACATGGTCGCAAGCATTACGGACACTAAGATTTACGATAATGTAAAGCAGATGATGAAAGTTGCAATCGTGCCGTTTGCGATTACCCTTATTGCATATTCGATACTTTCGGTGACAAATCCGATTAGCCATGTCGATACAGAACTTGTAAAGGCATTTGAAAGCGAGTTTAATCTCTCCATGTGGGCTTTTGTGCCGGCAGTCTTTATGATCTTGCTGCCGCTTCTTAAAGTGGGAGTCATTACCTCAATGTGCGTAAGCATTGTAAGCGGGATTCTGGTTGCCTGTCTCGTACAAAAAATACCGCTGCTTGAAGTCATCAAGGTGTGCATCATGGGATACAAAGCAGACGGAGAGGGGCTCGGTGCAATCTTAAACGGCGGTGGACTTGTTTCCATGCTCGAGATTGTCGGAATTCTGATTATTTCCAGCTGCTATTCCGGAATTTTTACGGAAACAGGCATGCTCGACAGCTTGCAGGAAAAACTCAGCAGCATGTGCACGAAATTCGGAAGATATACAGTCATGTTCCTTATGAGTCTGGCATCGGCGGCTATCTTCTGCAACCAGACCATTGCCACGCTTATTTGTGCAGATCTATGGAAAAAGCCGTATCTGGAAGGCGGAGGAACAAAAGAGGAAATGGCAATCGACATGGAAAATACGGTTATTCTTATTGCATGTCTAGTACCTTGGTGCATAGGCTGCTCGGTACCGCTTTCCTTCTTCGGAGTCGGACCGGAATGCCTGCCGTATGCAATCTATATGTACGCGGTACCGCTGCTGTATTTCGTATTGAAGAAGAGATGGTATAAGAATTAAGAAAACAGGGCTTGCCAACATCAAAAAAATGAAAGGGGGCTGTCGCATTAACGGGAATCGTTAGGGCACAGCCCCC
>ULVD01067421.1_pt1 | contig 42589 bp, 39 predicted proteins | sample 1959101 | NCBI WGS metagenome assembly ULVD01 (sample SAMEA4835777, study PRJEB28245) | human gut metagenome | biome: gut microbiome; material: fecal sample | place: Denmark | collected 2008
AAGCGAGCCGGAAGGACCTACAAGGCATACGACCCCGCCGTGCGTCAGGTCGGGAGCTTTTTCGGTAAAGGAGCTGCGCACCATCTGGCAAAGGTGCAGAAAATCATCATAGCTGTTGACAGACAGAAGTCCCGACATATCCGTGTTCCACGGCTTGCGGAAAAGCACGGGATACGCGGCGCGTGAGTTTGAGATATTGTGCGCGGCGTCGTCAAGCAGAATATCCACCGCCACAACGTCCTTGCGCGTGCCGATAATTATATTTTCGGAAGGAATTTCGGGAAAATCCCGCATCAGCCGCTCGGCGCGCGCGGTCATGCACCTGGGCGAGACGGCTGTAATGAAGAATATGTCCGCGAGTGTGGAAAGCTCGCGCACGAATTCCTGCGCTCCGGGCAGTATCGGCTGGGTGCGGACGAATTCGGGGTCGGAATACAGCGCCATTCTCTCGTCGGAATGTCTGCCGTAGTGTCCCCACCCGGTGATCTCGTTGATGCTTACCGGCTCTTCGTCGGGATGCCGGGCGTTTATGATCGAAAGAGCATATGCGTTGCACTCGTAAAGCGTGTCGTCAACGTCAAGTCCGACCCGGAGTCTGTATTTTTTCATGTAAAAAGCTCCTTTCCTCAAAGCCGCATACTTCTCTGAAAGCAGAACCGCTCAGCTGCGGCATCCGGCGTGTTTTTTAAGGCACAGACTATTATACAACATTTACTTCATTTTGGCAATATGCCGAACGAATGATGCCGGATAATTGCCGCCATCATCTCAGTTTGCCGAATATCCTCGCTTGTCTTATGACGGGTCTTATACCGATCTGTCAGGCGGGGAGTTTTTTGTTCCCGACGTTTTGCGTACAAGTGTCATGCGTAGGGTGATATGATTACTGAACGCACTTTTTTTAAAAAACGCGGTTTTTTTGTTTTTACCTCTTGACAAGTCTCTGCTGTTGTGCTATCATATTAGCGTACTAAAGTGGAGCGGCACAAAACGGTCGGAAATGACGTCCGGCGCACGTGAATTTATGCTCTCCCGGATAATTTGACCGCGCCGAAGCATATTGCGCGGCAGAAAGAGGACAAAAATGAAAAACTCAGTAAAGTCAATTCTTAAAAGATCAATTACCGCGGCGCTCGCCGCACTGCTTGCCATAATGAGCTTTGCCATCGCCGGCTGCTCAAACTCGGAGGACGATCTTGACTACGTGAAGAAAAACGGCAAGCTCGTCATCGGCATCACCGAATACCCTCCTATGGACTATCAGGAGTCCGGCTCTGACGAATGGGTCGGCTTTGATGCGGACATGGCAAAGGTGTTTGCCGAAAGCCTGGGCGTCAAGGCGGAGTTCGTCGTCATCGACTGGGGAACAAAGATCGCCGCTCTCAAGGGCAAGACCATTGACTGCGTGTGGAACGGCATGACCCTTAACGACGAGGTCGCCGCCGGAATGGGCGTTTCCAAGGAATACTGCAAAAACGCGCAGGTCGTTATACTTCCCGCCGACAAGGTAAATGATTATCAGACGCTTGACAGCCTCAAGGGGCTGAAGATTGCGGTTGAAGGCGGTTCCGAGGGCGAAAAGCAGGCAAAGGCGCTGGGTTGCGAGACCGTTGCCGTCTCCGACCAGACCAAAGCCGTCATGGAGGTAGCCGCAAAGACTGCCGACGCCGCAGTGGTGGATCTGCTGCTTGCGGGCAACCTTGTGGGCGAGGGCACCTCGTATGCCGGACTTTCCATCGGTATAAAGCTCAACGAGCTTGAATACTTCGTCGTCGGCTTCCGTCAGAATTCCTCGCTTGTGGAGAAATTCAACGAATTCTGGAAAAAGGTATCCGCCGACGGTACACTTGACGCCGCCGCCGAGAAATACGGCGTGCAGGAAGCCGTTATCAAGAGCTGATCCAAGGCTTTGTCATTCGGGGCTGCTGTCTTTGCGGCAGCCCCGGTATTTGTGTAAAATAATACCCGAAAGGATGCCGCAAGGCTGAAAAGCTATGATCGGAGATGTTCTTCTGTCCCTTTGCGACGGATTTCTGAAAACACTCGAAATATTTGCACTCACACTTGCCGGGACGCTCCCGCTGGGACTTCTGATCGCATTCGGCTCAATGAGCCGAATGCGTCCGGTAAATGCGGTGATCAAGGCGATAGTCTGGGTCGTGCGCGGTACTCCGCTGATGCTCCAGCTTATCGTCATTTACTACGGTCCGGGGCTGTTTTTAGGCAATAATATCTGGGGTACCGGAAACCGCGGAAGATTCATTGCCGTGGCGGTGGCGTTTATTTTCAACTACGCGTGCTATTTTTCCGAAATTTACCGCGGGGGAATTGAAAGCATCGCTGCCGGGCAGTATGAGGCGGGGCAGGTGCTGGGCATGACGCGCTCGCAGATATTCTTCAAGGTAATATTGCTTCAGGTCATAAAGCGGATAATTCCTCCCATGAGCAATGAGATCATTACGCTCGTAAAGGATACCTCCCTTGCACGCGTGATATCAGTCTACGAGCTTATCTGGAGCGGCGAGGCATACATAAAAAGCGCCGGACTTTTGTGGCCGCTGCTTATGACGGGGGCGTTTTACCTGCTGTTTTCCGGTCTGCTTACCGTTTTGTTCGGATATGCGGAAAAGAAGCTCGGCTATTTCAAAGCATGAAAAAATCAGATCATCCGGGAGTGGGATATGTCAATTCTTGAAGTCAAAGGTTTAACCAAGCGGTTCGGCAAGACCGAGGTGCTTAAGGGCGTTTCCTTCAGCCTTGAGGCGGGGGAGGTGCTTTCCGTCATCGGTTCGTCGGGAAGCGGCAAGACCACGCTGCTGCGCTGCCTCAATTCGCTTGAATTTGCCGACGGAGGCACTATTTCGGTGGCGGGGGAGCTTATGTTTGACGGGGACAGCCATGTGACAGTCAGCGAAGCGGAGCTGCGCCGCCGCAGACTGCATTTCGGGCTGGTCTTTCAGTCCTTCAACCTGTTTCCGCAGTATACGGCGCTCGAAAACGTCACGCTTGCGCCCAATCTTACCGGACGCGCTTCTCCGCAGCAAAACCGCGCCCGCGCGCTTGAGCTGCTCTCACAGGTCGGGCTTGCGGAAAAGGTGAATAATTATCCCTGTCAGCTTTCCGGCGGACAGCAGCAGCGGGTGGCAATAGCCCGCGCGCTGGCGATGGATCCGGAGATACTCTGCTTTGACGAGCCTACCTCCGCGCTCGACCCCGAGCTGACCGGAGAGGTGCTGCGCGTCATTCAGGCGCTTGCCGAGAGAAATATGACCATGATCGTGGTAACGCATGAGATGAGCTTCGCGCGCGATGTTTCCGACCGCGTGCTGTTTATGGACGAGGGCGTGATCGCAGAGCAGGGAACCCCGCGCGAGGTATTTGACGCTCCGAGGACGGAACGCCTGCGAACATTCCTTGCGTCCTACAATAACGGCGGCAATTGAGAAATTAGGATGCGGGCTGCCGCAAAATCTGCGGCAGCACGCACACCGGGACGCAGGGAAAACGGAGAGCAAAATCAGCAAAACACAGCAAAAATAAAGCGGTTCGCTCTTGACAAATCGCCAGTAATGTGATAATATATTAAAACAGCACGGAGAGGTATCGAAGCGGTCATAACGAGGCGGTCTTGAAAACTTCTTGTCATAACGGAAGCAAACTTCAAAAAAGCCTTGTATACATTGCTTTTTCGGGCATTTCTCCTGCGTCGCATCATTCTTTCTAACGTTTTTTCTAAAATTTTTCCCAGGTTCAAAAATTGAATACCCTTACGGAGGGATATCGAAGCGGTCATAACGAGGCGGTCTTGAAAAACTATCGTTCTGATCACAGCAAACTCCCCAAAACCCTTGATTTTATTGGGTTTTTCGCACTTTTTCTTGCACTTTGCGAGATGAGCATCTCGCAGTTTTCTCGCAATTTTCTTAATTTCATATTTCGGTATTTGCTGACCTTTCGGTCAGTTTGATACACGGAGGGTTATCGAAGCGGTCATAACGAGGTGGTCTTGAAAACCATTTGCCGGCAACGGCGCGTGAGTTCGAATCTCACACCCTCCGCCACATAGGGGTCAGGATGGCAGTCTTGACCCCGTTTTTTTGCTTATACGGCTTCTTCTGTTGACAGAACCTTATCGATGATCCTTGCGCTTTCCCGCTTGCTTTCGCTGTCCACATGCGCATAAATATTTGCCGTAGTACTGATGTTCGAGTGGCCAAGCCATTCCTGAATTTCTTTCATGGAAATATCGTTTGCCAGCATCAGTGAGGCACAGGAGTGACGCAGGTCGTGGAATCGGATCTTTTTCAGCCCGTTTCGCTCAAGAATCACCTTGAAGTGTTCTGTTACATACTGTGGCTTCAGAATATCCCCCATCGCGTCTACGCACACATAATCCAGGTATTTTCTGTTGTACGATTTACGCAGGACTCGTTGCATTTCCTCTTGCCGTGCTCTTTCTTCCTCTAAAGCCTTTTTGATGAATGGCATCAGTGGGAGAGACCGGTAGGAGGATTTTGTTTTCATGACATCAAGACCTTCGATCTCGTTACCGTTCAGCTTGTTTTCGATGATCTTGTGCCTAATATAGATCTTGTCCTCAACGGGGTCTATCGCATCCCATTTCAGTCCCAGCACTTCGCTTCTCCGAAGTCCGTAATAAGCGGTCAATATGACTGCTATCTTCATAGGATCGCCATCCAAGCACTCAAGGAGCTGTTTGATCTCCGCAGAGTTGTAGTACGTTCCTATGTATTGCACTGCCTTGGGTCTGTCTGCCTGGTCGCAAGGGTTGGTTGGAATCACCCGGCGTTTTACGGCTTGCTTGAATGCAAGATGCATCATCGAATGATACCTTTGGGCAGTTGCACCGGTAAGTCCGTCATTCCGGAGTGAGAGGTAGAATGCGTTGATCTCATCGCCGGTCAGTTCTTTGAGGGGAATGCCCAACTTCTTGAAGTATGGTACGATCCTTCCGTCCGTCATTCTTTTGTAGCTGTTATACGTAAGGACGGAGATATTGCATTTGTGGCTTTCAAGCCATTCCACAATGTATTCGTCCACCTTCTGATCCGCCAGTCTCATTCGCTCCTGTTCTGCATGTGTAAGCGATTCCTTCAGGTACAGATCACCGGAGTTATATTTGGAGAGCAGTTCATTCAAGCGGTGTCCGGCTTCCGTCTTGCTTCCTTTTTTGGCTTCCAGGTCAAGACCTTGCCATTTCTCTTTGCGTTTTCCTTCGACAGTGTATAAGTTGATTACAGCGTACCATTTGCCGTTCTTTTCGGTCAGCCGACCGGTTATTCTTTTCATGTATATCTTCCTTTCTTTTTGTTGTGGTTGGCAAATGACTTCATAGCGCTGTCGGCACTATGAAGTATATCACATTTGCACTCATTAATCCAGCGATTACCGGAGATTATACGGGATTCAATTGATAATTATTTGTGTCCAAAAGAAATGTGACAAGACACATTTTGGGGACAATCGTTTTGCCCCCGACTTTGATGGAAGACAGCCTTCCACCGTTCACCAGATCATACGCCTTGTTCTTTCCGATCCGAAGTATTTTTGCCACTTCAATGACCGTCAGAACTTCGGGTTCATCTTTTAGTATTGATAGATATAATCTTTCGCTCAAAGCATTTTCCTTTCTTCTGCGATATGAACAGAAATCATTTATAGATGGGTGCAAAGCATCGCACCCGTTTCATGTTAAGTATAAAGTCTTTGATAAGTTTTATAGATATCGATTCCAAGGCTGGCAAGAGATGCTCTTTCAATGGCGTTCGCAGAGCAGGTATCAATGCGACCAACATATTTGATCAGCCTGTCTTTGTCTATCGTTCGAATCTGTTCCAACATAGCCATCGACTCTTTCGGAAGGCTTCCTTCTTCGAGCCTTATCGTTACATGAGTCGGAAGTCCCTTTTTCTTTCCCTTCTTCTGCAGCGATTGCATAGGTACTCCAACGAAACATGGAGCTTTTGACATCTCTTTGGGAAGTTTTATTTCCAATACTTCCGATCTTCTGTTTTTGTATGAGCGAACCATTGTGACCTTACACCGGTTACACTCATATCGGAGCTTTCCTTCTTCATCCTGATACCCATCGTTTAAAGTTCCACACTTTGGGCAGTACATCGGGACCCTTGTCCACTTTATATCTCTCTGATTCACTATATTTAATTCTCCTTAAACCCGTAACTGTATACTTCATGTAACTACTCATAGCGAAATTCCTTTTTTCTCTTTGGGCATTTTATTTGATAATGGGTGCTTCCATAAACCACTTATCATCTTCACGGAAAATATATTTCTCTTGTCCTTCGATCATCACGGTATATCTGATGCCTCTGCCACCAACTTTCGTTGAGGCAGCAGGAGTGATGTGAAGTATTCGGTCGATCTGGTATATTGCCCCGTCTTCCCACTGAAAACGACGAGGCTTGACTGTTCCGTTCCGAAGCATGACAGCATATACATCAACATAAACTTTTCTGTATTCTTGCGTATTCATGTAACCTCCTATAAGGGTATTCCGGTCGGCATTATGATCTTGGGGTTTCCTTGTGCCGACATTTTGGGATTGTTCAGCAAACAGGCATTGCGGATAATGTCCTTTCCGAAACGGGAGCGGAGTTCTTCCACCGCTTTATCGATCGCTTCTGACTTTGCAACTCGCTCTGCATCACAAAAGATATCCAGTTGATGAGGCGCATCAAGGGAAGTCAGATTGATGGCGCGAACCGTAAGCGAACGAATAGGATGCTTCCAATCATAACTTCGCATAAAAAGGGAGAAGGCTTCTTTTGCGATAGCGGAAGGACTCTGTGTAGGTACGGGGAGCCTACATTGCCATTGTTTCGTGTAAAGCTCATTATCTCGGACATATATAGCGATGCCTGTAGCTTTCTTATGAAAGACATAGAGCTTGTGGCCTATGTCTTGGCAGAGTTCAAGGATGAATGTCCATACCTCTGCCGGGTTTTCAAGATCCTGAATTGCCGTCATCCCGTGACCTACGGATTTATCCGGTGCTTCAGTATCTCGTACTGTCACTCTCGAATCATCAAGGCCGTTTGCAAACCGCCATAAATCAACCCCACACTTCCCGAGCTTTCTTTGAAGGTACTCACACGGAAACTCTGCGATCTGACCTATAGTCCGTATTCCTGATGATGCGAGTTTTCGTTCGGTAGCTCTCCCGACTCCAACGGGAACAACTTTTTTGAAGACGGATTCAATTGCATCCTATTGCCATTGATAGATTTCTTTTTTCTGATGAACTGAATGCGGACACCGTGCGGAACGATAATCAGTATCTTTGATGTGTTTCTTTTACTCATACTTCTTCTCCCGGTAAGATTCATAGCAAGGTATAATAAATTTCGCAAATTCAAAAAAGAGCAAAAAGATAGACATGCTCAAAGAACTCTAGTAGAATGAAGTTAGCACACAAACATTCGAAAGGAGATTTGAACATGTCCAAACCCATTATAAGCAAATGCTATTTACAATAAACTTCCAGCCCACTGACGAAGCCTATCTCAAGCGCGAGATAGGCTTCGTTTTTTTGCAAAAAAGGAGAAAAAGCGAAGAAAAAGCCATGGGGATCCCCACAGCACATTGCGATCTTCTTCATATTCTGCACGGCGGCAGTGAGCAGGCACTGCTCGGCAACCTTAGAAAGCCCCCGCATACGGCAATAACGGAGACCGTGTAGTTCTTTGGAGTCGGCAAAGCTACGCTCCACCGTCTCTTTTCTTCTCTTGTAAATATTCTTACCCTTTTCCGTATGGGTAAAGGTATACGCCATATCCTTGAAATCTTCCCATACGTGACGGCGTAAGCTTTTTCTCTCCTGCTTCGCACTTAAACATTCCTCCCGTCTCGGACAACTTGCACATCTGTCGCCCTTGCATTTGTATTCCTTGTAACCGTTTCTGTCTGTTGTTACATACTCAAGATACTTATGCTCGGGACAGATATATACGTCCCACTCGGGAAGATAATGAAATTTGTATTTACCGTATTTTCCTTTCTGTTGACAGCCCCTGCGGTTTCCCATAGCCGCTTGGATACCCATATCGTAAAGATATTTGCAAATATTTGATACGTTGTAGCCCGCGTCGAGTCCTACATATTTTACGTTAAATCCGAACTTTTCAATCTGTGTTCTCAGTCTGTTAAGATAAGGCTTTACATCGTTGGTGTTTCCGGGGGTTACGAATACGTCGGTAATGATGTTATGTTTGCTGTCTACGGTTCTGTGATCGAGATAGAAGAAGCCCTGTGGTTTGCCATCTCTGTGCATAAATCCGCTGTCGGGGTCTGTCGTACTTGTTTTGACGGTCTTGACTTCGCCTTTGCCGCTACTCGCGCTTCCATCTTGGCTGTTATCGTCGAAATAGTTTTCTTTTTCTTCCTCTTGCTCTTCCTTTAATTCATCACCGTTGAATCTCAAAGGCTTCTTGCCGTGCGCAACACGGTCTTCGTTGATTGCGCGGTTCAGATCGTCGATGTAGTCTTTGGCTTCAACATTGGCTTGCTTTTCCACAAACTTGTTCTTGTTTGCGTTTGCTTTCAGGTGTGTGCTGTCCGAGTAGAGTATCTTTCCCCCCACAAGCCCTTTCGCCATTGCTTGACGAACTATCTCATCAAATATTTGTTGAGGCACATCTGTATCGTTGTATCTGCGAAGTCTGTTCTGCCAGATCACACTTACGTCGGGTAGCTTTTCGGTCAGATCGTATCCAATGAACCAACGGTATGCTACGTTTACCTCGATCTCTTTGAGCAGTCTTGTTTCGCTCCTTATTCCATAAAGATATCCTATGAAGAGCATACGGAAAAGAACTTCCGGCTCGATTGCGGGGCGTCCGTTGTTCTCACAGTAATATGGTTTGCAGATCTTGTTGATGAAACTGAAATCTATTGCTTTATCTATCTTTCGCAGCAGGTGATCCTTTGGTACAAGGTCCTTCAATATTACCATTTCAAGTTTGTTTTGCTTTCCGCTTCTTTCAGTAAACATAGGCCTTCCTCCGCACTCGTTTTATACCTATATTATACTATATACCTGAATTTTTGTAAAGTTCGACAAAGGGCTCAGAACCGTAGTCCTGAACCCTTTGTCAGTGGGCTGTTCGTTCCTTACGGAATGAGTGAAATATTGCTCCGCAATGTGAAATATGAGATACATTTCGCGTGAAAATATTAATAAGGCATATAAAGGAACGAAATTTACCATCAAAATCAACGATATGGCGCTCGACCCAAGAGGTTTATGCGGTTTATAATCATCCTTTTTGGTCGGTAAACCAAACAGCTCGACAAGTTTTTCTTGATGTTCATCGCATGGTTTTGACAGTTCGCGCTCCCATTTCGATACCGCCTTGCCGGATATGCCAAGCATTGATTCGAGCCGATTCTGTGTACAGACGCGCACTCACCTCCGTCGTGTGATCTCTTCGTTAGATAATTCCATGAAGAACTCCCTCATTTTTGATGCAAATAAATTATCGTCAGTTTATTCGGAGGGTTATGTATCAAACCGCAAATACATATATGAATTGTTATTCATTAAAAATATCATGGGTGGGATCGGATATCTCCATCTCCCAATCCGGAGACTTCGCCTTTTTGTTCATTCTGTATTCGATGGGTGTGATGCCGGTTTTTTTGCGGAAAACATGATTAAAATTGCGGACGCTTTGAAAACCGCTGTCATAGGCAATCTGAGCAATGCTCTTTTTGTTTTCGTCGAGCAAGAGCATTGCGTGTTCGATACGATATGTGTTAACAAAATCCTTAAACGGCATATTGAAAATCTTCGCAAAACAGCGCGAAAGATAATTATACTGATATTTTAGCTCTTCCGACATTGATTTGAGCGTTATGTCATCAAGATAATGCTCATTAATGTAATTGGATATGCTCAGCATAAGCGCGTGCTCGGTGTCGGTGTTTTTTTCAAGAACGATCTGCTGCTTGAAGGCGGAGCAGATAGCATAAAGGCTTGACTTGAGTAAAAAAGTATCGGGATTTTTATTATATATCAGGCTTTCGTTTATATATGCATACATTGCATCAGACATATTGAACCTAATGCTCGTTCCCCTCTTTCCCTTTACCTCATTTGAAAAGGATGCGATCAGGTCCTCCGAAAAAACTATGCAGCAATAATATGCCTCGCCAAGGGGTCTATACATATGCATCTCATTTGAAAGACAGAGCGCAAGATCACCGGGATGAAGTATTTCGGTCATTTTGTTTATCGTACACTCAATCTCACCGTTGATCACGACTATCAGTTCAAAATTTTTATGAAAATGATTTTCCACGGTGTAGTTTTTAAAGAACCTGACATTATACGACATATTCGATGTATTGAATATCTGATGTATCGGCATGCTTACCTCCGTGCGATAGTTAATTATTTGCTTCATAAAATCAAAAACTTGCCAATAATCAAGAGCGTATTTCTGCTTTTTGGAAAAAAACAACTAAAGAAATGGCAACTTTTCGGCCGCACTTTGATAATTGGATAATTTCTTGCTATCATTATATAACAAACGTCATGACTTTGTCAATAGAATGTGCTACAATGAAATTAGAAACTTCTCAGAATATTGTGCTTGTGCACATAACAAAACGAGTATGACGATGAACAAAAAACTGTATGATTATTACATTATCAACAAAGAGCACAGAAGATATCGCCGATCCTTCGGAGATGCTTCGCTCGGCGAGCAGTTCTGTACCATGTCGGTGCCTTACGAGGAGCGCATGGCGAGCCGCTTTGAGGCAGTCTGCGCAGAGGAGCGACCGTATATTCATCCGCTTGAAAAGATAGTTCTCGTGCGTACGTGCTGTGACGTTCCCAATTGCTTCACGGCAGATGAGCTAAATCGCATCAAAAAGGATCATTTTCTGCATGAGCGCGGTTATGTTTCCAATCTTTCCCCGAACTATTCAAAGCTCATCGCCTCGGGGTTACTTGCCGTACGTGACGGCGCGACCGATGCGCAGAAGCGAGAGATAGATGCAATTATCGGTCTTTGTGACCGCTACCGCGAGAAAGCCGAGCAAATGGGAAGATCAGATATTGTCGAGGTGCTCTCGCGTGTGCCGCGTTACGGCGCGAGAAATTTCCGAGAGGCTTTGCAGATGTTCCGCATCTTGCATTACGCGCTCTGGCTTGAGGGTGAATACCACAATACGGTTGGGCGTTTTGACATGTATATGTACCCATATTTCAAGCAGGACATGGATAAAGGAATTTATACAAAAGAAAGTGCCCTTGAGTTGCTTGAGGATTTCTTCCTCTCCTTCAATAAAGACAGCGACCTCTATCCCGGAGCTCAGCAGGGAGACAACGGACAAAGCATGGTCCTCGGCGGATATGATGCCGAAGGCAACGACATCACAAACGAGCTTTCCCTTCTTTGCTTAGAGGCAAGCCGCGAGCTGAAGATTATTGACCCCAAGATCAACCTCCGTGTTTCTAAAAAAACTCCGCTTGAGTTTTATCGCAAGGGCACCGAGCTGACGCGCATCGGCCTCGGGTTCCCGCAATATTCAAACGACGATGTCGTCATACCGGGTCTGATAAGGCTCGGCTACTCCACCGAGGATGCCACAAATTATGTCGTTGCAGCCTGCTGGGAATTTATCATTCCCGGAGTCGGGGACGATGTTCCTAACATCAATGCCTTGAATTTTCCGAAATCTGTGGACAGAGCGATACGCAAATGCCTGATCTCGGGAAAAGACTATACCGACCTGCTCAACGAAGTTCGCGCGGAAATATACGACGCCTGCGATGTGATCAGAAATAAAGTTCAAAGCCTTTGGTTTGCTCCTTCCCCCTTCCTCGATCTCATGCGCGACGGAAAAAAGTACCGCAATTTTGGTATACACGGCTGCGGCATCGCGAGTGCCGCCGATGCTCTCGCCGCAGTCAAGACCTATGTTTACGATCAAAAAAGCATCAGTGGCGAACGCCTGCTCAAGGCTCTTGACAGTAATTTCGAATACGACCCTGAGCTTCTTCATATGCTCCGCTATGAAGCGCCGAAAATGGGAGCGGGTAAAAGCGAGCTTCCGGACGAAGCTGCCGATTTTCTCCTCGGCTCTTTTGCAGACGCACTTGAGGGCAAAAAGAACTGTCTTGGGGGTATTTGGCGGGCTGGCACTGGCACTGCAATGAACTATCTTTGGCTTGCACATGATCTCGGCGCCACCGCAGACGGCAGGCGTGCAGGCGAGCCGTTCGGAGCAAACTATTCGCCGAGCCTCTTTGCCAATATCGCGGGTCCGGTTACGGTTATCAATTCCTTTGCAACGCGCAACATCAGCCGTAACATGAACGGCGGCCCGTTGACTCTCGAATTTTCATCAGACATCTTCAAAAGTGAGGAAAGCATAGAAAAGGTCGCCGCGCTGGTCAAATACTTCATTTCCATCGGCGGTCATCAGCTACAGCTCAACGCGGTCGATCTCGAAAAAATGCGCGATGCACAGCTGCACCCCGAGCTTTACCGTCAGCTCGTCGTCCGCGTTTGGGGCTGGTCGGCGTATTTTGTGGAGCTTGACAAGGAATATCAGGATCACATAATGGCACGCCAAGAATATTCTGTATAAGCCATGAAGGGAATTATCTTCGATATCAAGGAATTCGCGCTGAATGACGGGTGCGGCATCAGAACGACGGTCTTTCTCAAGGGCTGTCCGCTTCGTTGCATTTGGTGCCACAATCCCGAGGGGCTTAAGCCCTCGCGTGAGCTTTATATCAAGCAAAACGGCTGCACCGGCTGCGGTATTTGCAGAAAACCTTGCACACATCCGGAATGTCGCGGTCTCGGCAGGTGCCTGCATATCTGCCCTAACAACTTGGTATCGGCAGCGGGAGACGAATGGGATGCCGAGACGCTTGCGAATAGGATCTTAAAGCACAAGGTGCTTTTTGCCGAGACCGGCGGAGGAGTAACTCTTTCGGGCGGAGAGCCGCTTTTGCAACACGAGTTCGCTCTTGAGCTTCTCGCTAAGCTTGGGGGAAACATACACTGCGCGATGGAAACGAGCGGTTATGCATCGGGTGAGGTGTTCCGCTCCGTGATTGCCGCCTGTGACTTCGTTTATATGGATCTCAAGCTTTTTGATCCCGTGCTTCATAAAAAATACACAGGCGTTTCAAATGAAAAAATCCTTGAAAATGCGGAATATCTCAAAAAAAGTGGCATACCGCACACATTCCGCATCCCGCTCATTCCCGGAATAACCGACACGCCGGATAATCTTGAAGGGCTTGCGCACTTCATAGGCGATGACGGAGCCGAGCTGTTACCCTACAACAAAATGGCTCCGGCGAAATACAAAAGCGTCGGAATGAGCTTTACCGACGGGATCGATCCCGAAAATGCATCCGACATTGATCTTTCCGTCTTTAAAAATGCAACCGTGAGGAAATGAAAATGACAGATTTCGGAAAAATGCAAATATTTTATACCGATGCGGCACATACTCTTGTGCCTGTCAATGACGGCGTTGCCTCCGCAAATGCAACACTTGAATTGACTTCAGACGGTATATATTTTTGTCGGGTAAATGCCGAGATGCCCTCAGGCTTTGATGCGGACTGCGCGCTCATCCTCAGACCGAAATGCTGTGCAGACGAGCTTGAATTCATGGCGTGCGAGGCATATTCGCTCTATTGGTGCCGTCCCGCCTTCGGCAAAAAGCTTTCGGATGTGCCGAAAAAGACCGCTCTGCTTCTCATCCGCGAGGGCGAATGCTACACCTGCATCCTTCCGCTTTGCGACAGCGTATTCAAGACCATGATGCAGGGAAATGAAAACGGTTTTGAGTTTTATATGTACTCAAACTGTACGGGAACACGCGAGGTAAGGAATCAGCTTGCCTTCCTCTATTCCTCGGGCACGGATGCCGACGCACTTTTCGGCAAATGCATGAGGGCAGCCGCTGAGCTACTCGGCAACGGTCTGCGTATGCGCGAGGAAAGATATCTGCCCGAAATGTTTGAATATCTCGGCTGGGGCTCGTGGGATGCCTTCCCCGCCGTTGAGGTTGACCACGCGGGGCTCGTCACAAAGGCGCGCGAGTTTGCCGAAAAAAATATTCCCGTAAAATATGCCATAATAGACGACATGTGGGCGGATTGCCCTCACCTCAACACGATAAGAACGGCGGAGCCCGGGCACCGCTTTGAAATAATGCATCAGTCGAAGCTACGCTCATTTGAGGGTGCGCCCGACCGATTCCCGCGCGGAATGCACGCCGCCATCGCTGATATGAAGGCCGATGGGATACCACATATCGGTGTTTGGTTCCCGACGACCGGTTATTGGTGCGGCATCGCTCCGAACGAAGAGTTTTACAACGAGCAAAAGGAAAACCTGACCGTCACGGAATCGGGCAGGATCACGGTAAGACCTGAGGAAAAGGAAGCGTATTCCTATTTTTCCTCGATATGCGCCAAGATACGCTCTTGGGGAGCGGATTTTGTAAAGATAGACAATCAGGGATGTCACCATCTCTACCGCAATGTCGGTGAGATAGGAAAAACGGGCAGAGCGATGCAGAATGCGATCGATTCCGTTTGTGCCTTGGAATTCGGCGGTGCGCTTATCAACTGCATGGGTATGCCGTCAGAATGTATGTTTAATCGCAAATCAAGCGCCGTTTGCCGTTGTTCGGGCGATTTTCAGCCCGAAAACCGCGAATGGTTTGCAAAAAACATCCTGCAATGCTCATATAACGGGCTCTGGCAGGGTCGTTATTATGTCAACGACTGGGATATGTGGTGGACGGACGACGAGCAGGCGGCGAAAAACAGCCTTTGTCATGCTCTCAGCGGTGGACCGATCTATGTCAGCGACAAGGTTGGCAGAACTCGCCGCGAGGTGTTGATGCCTCTCATCTTCGAGGATGGGCGTATTCTGCGCTGTGACGGGAGCGGTGCTCCCTCGGTCGATTGCCTTACATCGGATCCGACGGTAAGCGGCAAGCCGTTTAAGATACGCAATACCGCGGGGGAAGCGGGACTGGTTGCGGCTTTCAATATTGACAAAGCAAATGCCTCCGTTTCGGGAAGCGTTTCGCCGACCGACGCGGGGCTTCCCGCGGGAAAATATGCATATTATGAGTATTTCACGGGCGAGAATGGCATTCTCGAACTCGGCGAATGCATCCCGCTGACTCTTGAAAACAACGACATCTTTCGCCTTTATACCTTCGTTCCGTATAAATCGAACGAGCCTATGCTCTTCGGCAGAACGGATAAAATGGTCGGGGTCAAAGCGATCACAGGAAGGATAGGCTGCGATATATCTCTATACGAGGGCGGAGCCTTCGGCTTCATCTCGGAAGCACCCGCGCGGCTCTATGCAGACGGCGGCGAGATCAAGCTCGAACGCTCGGGAATGATGAACATAGCACACCTTGACACTGAGGTCAAAAGCATACATATTGAGGTGGAAAATGAAAAATATTAGGACCCCGTTTTTACGAGTCATCGGCTCAGCCGATGCGCTTGTCAGCGCTGACAGCGACCACAGCTGTCTTTGTCTCAATGACGAGATACTGATAGATGCCTGCCCAAGCGTTGTTACTGCACTGTTGAAGCAGGATGCCGATCCGGCAAATATTCGCCATCTCTTTTTTACCCATATGCATAGCGATCATTGCATGGGACTTTTGCCGCTTCTGCTGTATTGGAAGTTTCGAAGCATTGATCCTTCGCAAATAACCCTATACGGTCCCGCGGCAACTCTCCGCGAGCATGTTCACAAAGGACTTGCCTATATGGATATGCCCGAAAGTGAAGCACCCGGCATTGTCGAGATTGAAGGCGACTGTAAGCTTACTGTCGGGGGATGGAGCGTCAGCATTACAAATGCAGACCATGCTGTTCCGGGTCTCTCATATCGCTTTGATCATACGGAAAGCGGCAAATCGCTCGGTGTCAGCGGAGACACCATGTATCAAGCAAAATACGGCGAATTCTTCAGATCATGCGATCTGCTCCTCTATGAGGCATCCTTCGCCGAGCGCAAGCCGGATATATATAGCCGTCATTCGAATTCGGAGGATGCAGCAAAAGTCGCAAACGAGGCAGGAGTGAAAAAGCTTCTCGTGACCCATTGCCGAGCGCAATTTCGTGATAACGCGATACGCGTTGCGGCAGAGTATTCAAAAATGCCCGCAGAGTGGGCTGTCGCAGGAAATATATATGAATTATAATTGATTTGGAGGATTACAAAATGAACAAAAAAATCATCAAAATCGGCATTATCGGTTGCGGCGGAATTGCCAATACAAAGCATATGCCGGCACTCAAGAAGGTCAAGAGCTGCCAAATGGTCGCGTTCTGCGATATTGTAAGAGCCAAGGCGGAAAAAGCGGCAGCAACCTATGGAGAGCCTAATGCAAAAGTTTACACCGATTATAAGGAGCTTTTGGCGGATCCCGAAATAGACGCAGTTCATGTTCTTACCCCAAATCGCTCTCACTCCTTCATCACCGTCGACGCACTCGGCGCGGGTAAGCATGTTATGTGCGAAAAGCCTATGGCGATCAACTCTGCCGAGGCAGAAAAGATGATCGAAGCGCAGAAGCGCTCAGGCAAGATCCTCACGATAGGCTATCAAAACCGCTTCAGACCCGATTCTATGTATATGAAGGCCGAAGCCGAGGACGGCGTTTTCGGCGATATCTATTATGCGAGAGCAACTGCTATCAGGCGACGCGCAGTTCCCACATGGGGCGTATTTCTTAATGAATATGAGCAGGGCGGAGGACCTTTGATCGATATCGGTACCCATGCGCTTGACCTGACTCTTTGGATCATGAACAATTACAAGCCCAAATACTGTGTCGGCACGACATTCCATAAGCTCAACAAGGACGCGGCGGATGCTCAGGGAAATGCCTGGGGAAGCTGGGACCCCGATAAGTTCACGGTTGAAGATAGTGCCTTCGGCTTCATTGTTATGGAAAACGGTGCAACAGTTACTCTTGAGGCATCATGGGCACTTAATATGCTCGATCCGCGCGAGGCTGTTACAACTGTTTGTGGAACCCGGGCAGGCGGAGATATGGTTGACGGAATTCGCATCAACGGCGTAAAGCACAATCGCCTTTATGTAGAAAAGCCCGCCTTCGGAGCGGCGGGTGCGGCATTCAACCCAGGTTACGGCAGCGAAACGCCCGCAGAACTCGAGGCAAGGCTTTGGATCGAAGCTATCTGCGGAGGCGCAGCTCCCATAACCACACCCGAGCAGGCTCTTTGCATTACAAAGATACTTGAAGGAATATATGAGTCCGCAAAGTCCGGAAAGCCCCACTATTTTGCCTGAGCTTGAAATACCAAGATTAAAATATTTTACAGAAAGGAAAAAACATGAAAAAGATTCTCGCACTTTTTTTGGTACTTTTGATGTTGCTTCCAACCATGCTCATTTCTTGTGAAACTGAGGGCGGAGACGAAAGCAGCCAAAGCGGAAACAGTGATGTGACTTCCGCCGTGATCGCTGAGACCGAGATCCAGGACAATGTCCCCGAGCTGAATTTCGGCGGAGAGACCATTACCTTCTTCTGCCGCACCGAGGACAAAACCATGCCTGAATTTTATGTTGAGGATTACAGTGGGGACACTGTTGACAAAGCGCTCTATGCGCGCAACAAGTCTGTTCAAGAAAGACTCGGCGTAGAATTCGAATTCATCGAAACAAGCATCAATTTTGCTGATCGCCAGACCTTCCCCATTACTCTTCAAACTGCGATCGCATCCGGTGTAAATTACGATATCGTTGCCGGATACAGCATGGCAATCGCGAACTGTGCCGTTATGGGGCTGCTTGCCGACCTTAACAGCACTCAATATCTTGATTTCACCAAGCCCTGGTGGCCATCTACCCTGCTTGAAAAGGCCACTATAAAGGATTCGCTTTATTTCTGCTCCGGTGATATCTCCACATGGTATATTCTCTATACATTCTGCTTGCTCTTTAACAAGGATATGATCGAGAAGTATCAGCTTGACGATCCTTACGCGCTTGTAGATTCGGGCGATTGGACGTTTGACACCGTTTTCGAAATGGCATACGGAGTCTATGAGGATACCAACAACGACGGCATAAAGGATAATCAAGACCAATTCGGCTACGCCGTTCCACATGTATACATAGATTCGCTCTATTTTGCCGCAGGTCTCTCCATAATCGACGAGGACGACTCAGGTACACTCAAGCTTGCGGATGATTATTCCGCTTCAGGCGAGAAAACCATTAATTTTATTGATCAGCTGATCAATTTCTTCCACTACACAAATGACGGTTACCTTGTGCCGCTTGATAACGGAAATACCGTTCATGTTTTCCAAAACGGAAGGACTCTCTTCCAAAATGCTGAGATCGCTCAGGTGTATACACAGTTCTTTTCCTCATCCAACATAAACTACGGCATTCTTCCGATCCCGAAATATGATACGGATCAGGAAAATTATTACACTATAACTTCATACCCCTTCACTCTTTACGGCGTTCCGACTAATTCCGCCGACACTGACAGGGTTTCTGCCGTGCTTGAGTGCCTTGCAAGCTACAGTTATTCAAAGGTTTCCCCCGCACTCTTTGAAGTCGCGCTCAAAGTTCAGTATTCAAACGACTCCAACGACGCGGCAATGTACGATATAATCAAGAGCAGCGTCGTATTCGACCTCGGCAGGCTCTATGCGGATACATTCAACAAAAAGACCTATGAAATGTTCCGCAACAATGCAGTTATGTACCACAATCAATCTTGGGTTACCCTCTGTCAACAGAACTGCGGTGCGATATCTGCTGTTATCAACGCATTGTTTAATTAAAAACCTTTTAAAACCAGAGAATATGAAATTTTTTCCGAAAAGCAAACCATTAAATTTTAAAATAAAGAAAGGCATGGTAATCAACATGAAAAAAACATTATCCGTGATCCTCACAGCAGTTATGCTCGTCTCTCTGCTTGCAGTTGCAATCCCCGTTTCCGCAACAGATGCGGAGATCGGTGACGTTGCGGTGGGATATGTTCCCGATACAGCTGCTTCCAAGATCTCCACAGCGGATGAATTCGCAGCTATGAATGCGGATGGCAATTACTATCTTGCCGCCGACATCGATCTTTCTTCCCTCGCTACACCATATTACAACGGTTGTTTCAAGGGAACCTTCGACGGCTGCGGACATACCATCAAACTTGCAGGATATACTGCATTCAGATCCACTACCACGGCTACCATCAAGAATCTCAAGATTACCGGAACGGTAAACACTCCCGTTATCGGTCTTCAGATCCTCGGAGATCCCGGCAATGATTATGCGCTCGGAGCAGTTACTCAGATGACTAAGGGCGGTACCTTTGAAAACATTCTCTGTTCTGCCGATATCACATATGAAGGCACGGACAGCTTCCCTGTAGGCGCTGTGTTTGGTACCAATTACGGCGGAAACGTAACGATCACGAACTGCAAGAACACAGGCGACATCAAGGCTCCCGGTGTATGCGCCGGAATCGCTTCCTATGTTACCAAGGACAGCCATACCGATATCATCGACATCACCGGCTGCATAAACACCGGTAGTATCGAGTCAACTGCCGGCTATGCAGGCGGTATCATCGGCAGAGGACGTGCAGTTAACAACATTGATAACTGTATCAACACCGGTAATGTAACAGCATCTAAAGAGCATGCTGCAGGTATCGTTGCTTATCACTACGGCTTTGCGGCAGGCTCCAATCTTACCGTAACCAACTGCGCTAACTCAGGCGTAATCACCGGCAAGGGCCCCTCGCGAGCATCCGGTATTGTAGGCTGTGTTGACGGAGGAAACAATTCCAATACCATAACCATTGAGCATTGCTACAACAGCGGCAAGGCTTCCAATACCGAGGATAATGCCAATGTTGCCGGTATCCTCGCATTTAACAACAGAAGCCAAGGTAAACTCATCATTAAATACTGCGTCAACGCCGGTGAGCTTGAAGGCCTCAGCTCTGTCGCCGGAATCTGCGCAAGAACAAAGGCTAATGACATTACTCTCGAATACAACGTGAATGCAGGCACGATAACAGGTCCGGAAAACGGCGTTTTCGGAATCCTGTATGCTGATACGGCTGACGGCTTCACCTTCAACGTTAAAGAAAACTACTACCTTGCAGGTGTACCGGCAAGCAATAATGCAAGTGTAATCGCTAATGCAGTCAGCGCCGATCAGCTCGCAAGCGGCGAGGTAGCTTACAAGCTTAACACCTCAAATGGCTCAGATGTATTCTATCAGACCATCGGCACCGATTCTGCTCCCGTTCTTGACAACACTCACGGCACGGTTTACTACATCAGCGGAACTTACACCAATGATCCCAATTATACTTCCGGGACCGAGACTACCGAACCCGTGACTACCGAGCCGGAAACTACAGATTCCGATAAATCCAGCGCCACCGGCGACAACTCTTGGATCTTTGTCGCTATTGCAGTACTCTCCATACTCGGATTTGCAGTTGTTGCAAAGAGAAGAGAAAACGTATAATTGGACATATTGATGCGGATCGCCCAACAAAGCGGTGCGATCCGCATAGAAATCAATCTATGCATGCTTTTTGGAAAATTCATATAATATTCACCAGCACCCATTCCTATCGCTCCTGTGGCTGTTAAGGGTCGCAAACATATTTTTGCCCTCAAGAAGGCAGATAAATCCTGCCTTCTTGAGGAGCAAACCGCCACATTGATTTTGAAAACAACAAATTCTCAATTGAATCTTTTACATAGAGGATACAGTTATGCCCAAAAGTGTTGTCTTTATGCTTACGGTTTTGCTTGCGTTTTCTTTGCTTATCGGATGCTCGCAGAATACACCGTCGGATAGTATGAGCAACGAAGAAAGCTCACTGGGCATTGATACGGAAAATAACGAACCGATCGAGGAAGCCGAGATGTTTGCATATTTGAACAACACATGTTATAAGTTGACAAATGAAAAGTCGTTAAGCATCGTTTATATAGGCGGATCCGTTACCGACGGCTATGGAGCATCGAATCAGAAAACCAAATCATGGGCGGCACTCACAACAGGTTGGTTTAAGGAAAGCTTCCCAGATGCAAAAATAAAAAGCTCCAAGCAATCCATCGGCGGAACCGGCTCATATCTTGCCAGCTTCAGATTTGATTCCGAGGTGGCGTCCAAAGAGCCTGACCTGCTCTTTATCGAATTTGCAATAAACGACAAATATAACGGTGAGAATTACGACAGAGTTGTAAGGACGTCGGAAACACTCGTAAGAAAAGCATATGCCGCAAATCCCAATATGGATATAGTGTATGTGCTTACGTTCGATGCCGGTGTTCAGAAATATGACTATGAACAGCTGAGAGCACACAAGGATGTTGCCCAAAAATACGACCTTCTGTTTATTAAACTCGGCGAGAGCTTTTACAAAATGCTTCAAAAAACCGGAGATGAGTTTTCAAAGTACTTTATGGATTGGGTTCACCCAAACGATGAAGGGTATAAGTTCTATTCCGAAGTCATCATTGATTTTCTCTCATCCGAGCTTATAAAGGAAGATGTCGTCAGGACGAGCCTTAAGGCGAAAAGTGTGCCGGATGCACAGTTATCCAAGTTTCCGCTTATGACAGATGCGCGGCTTGTCACAGCCGATAAGATAGATCTTTCGGAAGCTGAAGGTTGGAATTACCAATATACCGGATTCTCTTATCTGGGAATGAGATACAAGGGACGGATATTCTCAAATACTGCCGGCAGTAAGCTTACATTTACCTTTGAGGGCACGGATCTCGGGCTTTGCTATGGCATTGGTCCGTCCATGGGAAAAATATCCTGTACCGTTGACGGCGGAGAACCCGTTATCATTGATGCATACCGTGCAAACATTAATCCGAAGGAAATCCCTCTTGCATGGAATCTCGATGCCGGGCAACATACAGTCGTCATAGAGTTGCTTGACGAAAAGAACGATGCAAGTGCAGGATACGATTTTGAGATCGGCGCGATCCTTGTGAATTGATCGCGCGATGTCATATATTTTTTTATAGAAAGGCTGGGGCAAATGAAAAAGATGTTGCACCTTCTGCTCTTGCTTGCAGTGATTGCCGCCTTGCTTTTGCAGTCCTGCGGACCATCTGGGAGCGGCACAGCAACCACAGAGGAAAATATCCCCCCGACTCCCGATTCCGGTGAGCCGACGACCTCCGAGATCACAACCGATGAAACAACGGGAAGCATCTCGGGCACAAAAACAACAGAAGAAATGATTGCAGAGATAGATAAACTGACCGAAGCCAGAATAAACGAGATAAGAAACACCAAGGATGAGGTCGCTCTCACGGGAACCGTATACTACATTTCAGAAGACGGCAATGACCTCAATGACGGCAAGTCCCCTGAAAATGCATGGAAGACCATGACTAATTTAAATCTTCGGACCTTCTCCGCCGGGGATATTGTTCTTTTTAATCGCGGCGATACCTTCCGCGGACACTTCAAGGCGCAGGACGGTGTTACCTATGCTGCATACGGCGAAGGTGAAAAGCCTAGGCTTATCGGCAATGAGATCACTGAAACTGGCGAACAGTATTGGTCGCTTCTCGATGGCACCGATAATATTTGGGTATACTATAAGGAGCTTCCCGATCAAGGCGTGATAGTATTCAATAACGGTGAAAAATGCGCCTACAAGGAAACACCCTGCTACAGAGACGGAAAATTCTATGTTCAAGGCTACTCCAAAGAATTTGTCGTTGCCGATGAGTTAAACAAGGACCTTGAATTCGTTTGTCTTGCGGATTCCTTCCTTTCGGGAACACTGCCGAACACGGAGGATGAAAACTGCATCGGCAAGCTCTATCTGCGCTGCGATGCGGGTAATCCCGGAGCGGTATTTGATTCCATTGAATTTGCACCGAGAGTGTTTATTATCAACGCATATGCAAATTATGTGACGATTGACAATTTGAGCTTTTTCTATACAGGCGCACATGCGATCGGGGGAGGTAACTGCAGCGATCTGACCGTCAAGAACTGCGAATTCGGATGGATCGGCGGATGCATTCAGTTCTACCAAGAGTCCGGCTATCCCGTTCGCTACGGCAATGCTGTACAGACCGTCCGCTCAGTTCGTAATTACAAGGTCATCAACAATTACATATATCAGGTCTATGATGCAGGCATCACGCATCAAGTCGGCGCCGGAAGCGAGCAAATTATCATGAAGGATATTCTTTATTCCGACAATGTCATTCTATATTGTACCTATTCGATCGAGTACTTTCTCGGAGAGGCTTATAACGGCGTAACTAGATATATGGACAATGTCGTTTTTTCAAACAACATCATGCGCTATGCCGGATTTGGCTTCGGCAATCAGCGTGGTACATCGTCGCTCCCCGCCCACATTAAGGGGTGGGATCACGCAAATTATTTGAAATCCGGATCTAAGTTTATTATCAAAGACAATATAATGGATAGAAGTCGCTATATGATGATTCATTGCGGTGCATCGGATGAGAGCTATCTTCCCCACTTTGAAAACAACATTTGGATACAGTATAAAAACAACACTGCATCTCTCGGTCGCTATGGTCTCAACCCGACATCGCAATCACCGTTTACTTTAACCCGTTTTGAAAAACTCGGTGTTGAGGAGGATCCTCAATTTTTTGTTGCTTCAAAGGATTGGCTTTGGGAACTCCCGTTTTAGCCGTTATTCCACTACAGCCTCGTTCTATCAGGCAGAGCCGGCAGGCTGCTCCATATTGATTTACCTTTTCATGTGCTCGTTCTTTTCACGCCCACAGATCGCCTGATAATCTGTGGGCATTTTTGTCCCCCACGAAAGCCACCAGCAGGGCTGGTGATCCCCAAAGCTTCAGCTATGAGTAGAAAAAGAACCGCCTTTGTTGTAATATCGAAGGAGAAGTTGGGAGTGGACCAAGGACTTGCTTTGAACCTTATATCCTTCACTTGTCAGGAAGCCGATCAAGCTTTTATTGTTGAGCGTCTCAAGGAAATGATCGATTAAAAAACAAAAGACACAGCCCCACCTTTATGGCACGGCTGTGCATTTTCTTTATTCTGTTCCCTTTTTGAGTATAGACAAATATGCTTTATAGGCGAACGTTTTCTTCTCGACACCCCGTTGCTTTTTTCAAGAATACCGAGGTTACAAATATTGTTGATTGCTGATGCTGCCGTGTTATAGCTGACCCAAGAGCATCGGCTGTTTTTGTGTCTCGACGAACGGGTTTTGCTTGATATATTCAAAAATCATTGCCGCGTTGGTTCTCGTTCTATCGATTGTATCAAGCTTTGCATAGTTTTCCTCTTGAAGCTTATGCAGTACGTTTAGGATAATGATAGCGTCCTCCGCCGATTCAGCGACCGAACGGAGAAAGAACATTATCCATTGTTCGTAGTTTCCTTTGCTTTTGACCTCGGTCATTCTATCGTAATACTCAATTCTGTTGCTCTTAAGAAAGTAAGAAATATAGAGTGCTGGCGAGGTGAGAACCTTCTTCTCCATCAGGAACAGAGTAATCAGCAGTCTGCCGACACGACCGTTTCCATCAAGGAAAGGGTGGATAGTTTCAAACTGATAATGCATCAGCGTCGCTTGAGTCAGAATGTCAAGAGTATCATCTGAATTCATATGTTTTTCAAGGTCGGACATATATTCAATCGTGTTCGTCGGATTCGGCGGAATAAATCTTGCGTTTTTCAAGGTGCTTCCCTTACCGCCGATCCAGTTTTGAGAACTTTTGAATTCTCCAGGGCACTTATCCTGCCATCTGACATTTTCCATAAGAACGGCATGTGTTTCTATTATCAACTGATTGCAAAGCGGTAGCATGTGCAGCATTTCAAGAGCATATTCCGTTGTCTTAATATAATTTACAACATCGGTTACATCTCTGTTTGCATTTTTTTAATTGTAGGATCAAGAACATCTTCAAGCGTTGCCTGCGTTCCTTTCATGTGTGAGGACATTGCTTCTTTTCTCATGTACATTGAAGTGAAGAGCTTAATGCTCGAAATATGGGCAGAAATCCTTTCCAACGCATAAAGCTGTTTGTTTGTATCAACAAACAAAGATATCATTTCATCGTCCGACCCGATTTCGGGAGGAAGTGCAGAAAGCAGAAAGGATATATACTCTGCTTCGCCCGAAAGGTTGGAAACAAATCTTCCGGCTATATTCATTTTATCACCTCGAAATTGAAAACTTTGATATTATTATACACAGATTATTTTAATTTGTCAGTTTAAATTGAAATTAATACATTCTAAATTGGCATCTTATTTCAATTTAACGCTCTAATCTGAAATTTCATGTTCGGATTTTCGCTGGAATTTCAGGCTCTTACGCCACAATTCAATGGCAGAATGCTATGCCAGTGGCAGCTTTGCACAAAACTCAATCACCGCCGCCTTAGGTATATGATACTTCCCTCCGAACCGCACGGCGTAAAGCTCGCCCATTTGCAACCAATGCAGAATCTTTTTTACGCAGATCCCGGTCATGCTGACCGTCTGTGCCACGCTGAGGTCGTCCGGCATGAGCGCCCACTGCTCTTCCAGATACCGCGCATATGCCGCACTGTCCTCCTCCCGCAGTGCGAACTGCGGAAGGGTTTCTCTTTCACGATGGCTTTTTGCGGGCTTTGCATTGAAGTGTCCCGTCGGAATCTCTTTGAGCCGCTCCGTCTCGGATCGTTCGAGGTATATCTGCACATCCTCCATCCGGATGAGGTAGGTGTGTGTTTTTGTCCCGCGGTTCACGCACGGGATGATGCCCTCATCAAGCAGCCATTTCGCTTTGCGTTTGGAGACATGGAGCAGTTTATAAAGCTGCTCCTTTGTGATTTCGTCCGATTTCATTTGCTTGTTCCTCCGTATTCTTATTTCTCCTCAGTAGCTCGGTCATGGTCTCTCCGAGTTCGATCTTTGCGGAATCGTCCAGGTGCCCATATGTGTCCATTGTAGTTGTAATGCTGCTATGCCCCATCCACATCTGCACCTGCTTCATGCCCGCCTTGTGGGCGATTAGCATGTTTGCAAGTTTTGTGAGCTGATTGATGTTGTTCCCGATACGGCGCAGCTCGTATAGGATCGGTTTCAGGTCTTCCATCAGCGTGATCTCTTTTCCGAGTGCTGCCGCAATCAGAAAATCCGTGCGGGAAAGTTTTGCTTTCGCCGCTTTTTTGTCGATGATTTCAAGTTCTTTTTCCGTTACACGGAATGGAATGGTTTTGTTGCGTATTCGCATTTTTACTCCTTCATAATTGATGATATTTTGTTTCGTTTCTTTTGGTTTACCTTTTCTTTTCACAAAGAAAAAGATAAGAAGGGTGCGGTTCACCGCATTTTTCAAAGTCGGCGGCTATCCGGCGGCTCTGCTCGCAGTCCAAACCCCCGAGGTAAACCGGATAGCCGCTCATACTTCAGGAACGCAAGGGACGGAAGGAACGCAGAAAACAGCCACACTGTTCTGTATGGCACTTTCGTCACTTCCGTCACTTGGCGGGAGGTAGTGAATTTCGATGAGGCGTTGTCCGTTGCTCCGGTGACTGCGGAAAAAGACGAATTGTTTCTCCATCTGAAAGCGGTAACGGTTCATCTGTTGCTTGAGTGCCTTTGATGAAATGTCAAGACCGGCAGAAGAACAGAAAAGGCTTGTGAACTCCGCATTGCTCCCGGCGAAGTGTTTCTGCTCCCGCATGAAGGAAAGCAGTTTTCCGATTACATCGGGGAGAAGCAGCTCGGGTGTATCAAGGCTGTCGCTTACCGCTTCCCATGTGTGAATCTCCTTGCCGAGTCGCAGTTCCATCTCTCTGTACGGAATATCCCTGCCGGTACAGCAGAGCGTTGCGGTATCGGCACTCCGTCGGCTCTTGTCGAGGATAAACACGGCATCGGTTGCGCCGCTGATTCCGGTCGAGCCGGAAATCTTGTTCAGCGGGTCGCTGTCGCCCATCTTGCGCAGGTGGTGTACCAGCAGAATCGCAATACCGAGTGAATCCGCAAGCCGTTTGACCGCGCGTACTTCTTCGTAATCGTTGGCATACGATACTTCCGTGTCCGTCCTGCGGATGAGATGGAAGGTGTCGATCACTACCAGTGACAGGGCGGGATGCTCTCCGGCAAAGTCACGGATTTGCTCTTCCAAGCCTTCTGCCATCGTCCCCGCTTGCGTTGCAAAGAAGACATTGCCGGGGACATCATCGGTGATGTTGCAAAGCCTCTCCTGAATCCGGCGCAGGCTGTCCTCCAGACAAAGATACAGCGTCGTGCCTTTGTGTGTTTTCTGACCGAGGAAGTCTTCGCCCTTGGCGACCTTCACACAGAGGTCGAGTACCAGCCATGATTTCCCGAGCTTCGGCGCACCCGCAAGAATGGATAGTCCCTGCGGGAGCAGGGTGTCAACGCAAAACCTGGTCGGGGCAAGTCGTGCGTCCATCAGTGTTTCACCGTCGATTACGGTGAGCGTTTGTTTTTTCAAGCTATTAGCTCCTTTCGTAATTGTCCACACACGGCGTTTGTGTGCGGTTATTTCTTTTGCGGGACAAGTTCCCGCTGGACTGTTTTTTCTCGCCGCACGGGGCGAATTTGGCGGCTCTCTGCCGCTTACATCTGCATGATGTTCATCTCCTTTCTCTGCATTGTGGGAGCAGTATTTATAATATAAAAGGCGGGCATTTTCCTGTCGTTATAGGGTGGGGTATTTTCCCCCACCCTACGTTTTGGTTCGGATCGCATCGATCCGAACCAAAACGAAAAGCAAAAAAACTTGCCGCTGTATAAATATCCCTTATTTCGTCAAAGCACGACAATCCTGTGACAAGTCAAAACCGTTTTCTGAAAAGTTATGACATAAAAACTGCAAAAGAAAAAGACCCGCACCGAAAAGGTACGGATCAAGATTCGTTAAGTGCGGCTCCTTCGTCGGGCTTACCTGACTGCCGCACCGACCGGAAGAACACGCTACTCCGCAAGAGGAAGTTTGCTTCGTCTCGCATTCTCCGATCTGACTGACCCCGGTATGTTCCTACGCTCGCTTCGACCGCGTATTGTGGGATACTTCCGACTCGCTTGCCGGTTCCTTTCGGAGCGTGAACCTCACGCCTTCCTCCTCGGCACGCCTGTGATGTTATTCTTATAACGGCACAGGCGTATATGTCTTGGCAAGTCCATATCCCCCATATCCTCCCGGGGCAGGGGTATTCAGTTGTCACTGGGAAACCCGGTGGGAGGGATAACTGTTTTCATCCCTCCATTACTACCCCAAGACGAAAAACGCAAAATGTTCCTGCGTGCAGAAAAATTCTTGAAATATTTTTTGCAACAAAAAATCCCCGCAGATCTCTCTGCGGAGATAACAAAAAGCCACCTGATTTCTTTTCGGAAACCAAATGGCTATGTACTGTAATGTTTTTATCTGTAATTTATCATGTATTCCTCAAACTGCGCCCGCATGGCTTGCAAGTGCTTGGTAACGGCACTGTGGGTTTTGAATCCGAGTTTTTCAGCAATATCTTTTTGCGTTTTTCCTTCTTCGCGCATTTTGAAAATTTGCTGATCTTCGTGTGAAAGGGTATCAAGAAAGTCATTACGCAATTCGAGGTATTGCTTTTCCGTATCCTCTTCGGAATCCCCAGTATCAAAGATACTGCGGGCAGCTTTAAGTGCTTCCATATCAGCTTGACTCAACTCACCAAACATCAACGGTGCGCCGAGAGCAGTATCTGAATGTGCCCAGTGTTTGTCAAAGTTGATTTTGTCGTGGTTTTCCAGCCTGGATTCGTTGAAATCCTCATGCGCTTCCAATTTATCGTCGCCTGTGCTCAGAACTTTGTAGATCCTCCCGACCTGCTGTGCGATCATTAAGGCGTGAATCATTTCGTTCATATAAAGCTCCGCGACCTTGTCTACCACATCATGGATTTCTTCGTCAGTCAGCTCATCCGGTGTTTTTCCTTTGGAAGCGGCGCAGGCTGTAAAGCCGATTGTCAAGCCCTCCTCAATGACGGAAAAGAAGTAGTCGATCGCTTCTTTGAATTTCTCGGCATCCCCGTAGATTTCCGCTGTTTTGTCAGCAATAAAGGCAGCATCGCCTTCCTTCAGGCAGTTGAGAGGATAGTTTTTGGAGTAATTTTTCATGGATCGCTTGTTACCGAAGGCTGGGAGTTGACTGAGCCAGGAAAGCGCAAAAAACTCTTTCGCTTTTACATAGATTCTCACTTGGTCCTGCGAGTATTTTCTATCGTCAAAGGAAAGAATATTGTTCGTAAAATCATGGTTGCTGTAATACTTTTCCAGTTGTTCAACAACATCCGAATCAAATTCGGCATAAGGTTCTGCGTTTTTCTTATTGCTCATAAAACCTCCGTCGTTACACATTCAATCTGCGTCTGATTTCATTCAGCCATTCGCCGTTGTATTTGAAATAACGCGGTCCGGCCACTGGGCTTTTGCCGCTGAGTTCGGAGGCAAGAGCAGACAGCGACAGTCTGCGTCCCTGATATTCCACATGCTTATCATCTACAACGGTACATATGATTCCGGTCGCATTGGTGGCGGTAAGATAGAATTCCAGTTCTGCACCGACAGGAATATTACACTTGTTGAAAGAAAATGGAGACAGACGCTCCTTGCGTTCCTCTACGATCTCTTGTGCCGTTTCCTCCGCTACAACTTCTGCCTCCGTCGGCTGAACAAGAGTCAGTTTGTCTACGCAACTGTGAATCTCCGCAATTGCTTCCAGTATAGAATAAGCATCCTCGGGAGACATCGCATAAAACTCGCGCACACGCTTCTGACCATTAAAATTATCGATTGATCTCAAATTCGGATTCAGTTTATCAATAATCGAATGGATTTTCAAATCTGACAGACGAGAGTTCACCTCATATGTAGCGTATACACGGAATGCAAACGGAATACATTCACTTCTGTTCAGTTGATTCAATCGCTTGTTGATATCATCCGCGTATCCGATTTTCACATATTCGGGGAAGGACGGATTTGTGAGTATGTATATTACACCGTCATTCATTGGTTTCTCCCTTCATATAATCCAGTTTTAGCTCATTCAACAACTGCTTTGTGTCTCTCCAGTATGGCATATACATATCTAAAATCGCAATGAAATCCTTGCCGTGGTTTTTGACTTTCAAATGCGCCAATTCGTGGAGAATAACATATTCCAGACATTCTATCGGCTTTTTTGCGAGTTGCAGATTGAACCATATTTTGCGGGTGTTTGTATTGCAAGTTCCCCAACGGGTAGTCATGTATTTTGTCTGCCAGGAATCGCAGTACAATCCAGTTATTTGTTCCCATTTTGGTAGATAGATGCTTATCTTTTCTTTCAGCAAATTACGGTACCACTCATTTACAAAAGCTTCACGTTGCCTTGCGGTGCTTTCCTTTCGTACCGTTAGGGTGGCTTCATTACCATTGAGTACAAGAGAGTTCCCTTTGTAACTGTACATCACTCGCAGAAAATACTGCTTGCCAAAAACATATAGTGTTTCGCCGGAAATAAACTCACGTTCGGATTGCCGGGGTTGAAGTGCATACTTTTCCTGTTGCTTTTTTATCCAGCCAAGCTTTGTCCGGACGAACATAGCGATACTTTCATCCGACAAATGCATCGGAGCTGAAACGCGTACTTTCCCGTCGGGAGGTAAAACAGCAAGATGCATATTTTTGATATTCTTTTTTTGTATGTCTATCGTAATTCCAGAAATCTCAATCTGCATCAGTATTCCTCTTGTTCCACAACAATTTTATATATGCGTTCAACCGTTTCATCGTTTTTTAAAACTTGATACAATGCGCGCTTGATTCTGTTTTCTTTTGTGGGATTATTCCTAAAGCCATCCATTTTAGAGGACAGAACAGCTTTATGCAATTGTATTGCCAATTGCTCATCCTCTCCGCAGTTGTCATAAAACGATCGCATCGCTCCGCTCTTGCGAATAGATTCAGGGTAGTGTTCATTTTCTTCGGGAGTGCTTACATTCTTGGCAAGCTCCAGATAACGCTCAAGCAATTGTTTGTATGCAATCACTCCACGCTTTCGATCAAGAATCAACTGTTCGAGAACTTCGGACATCTTACTGTAATACGCAGGGTTAATGACAATCTTCTGAACAACCTTTTTACGAATATTGTTCTCAATTGCTTCCGCAGCACTTTCCTGTTCCTTGCCCTCGCCGTCCTTGTTCAGCTTATCTTCTTGTGCCAAAATGAAGTCAAGAAGCGTGAAATCATCAAAGATAGCAATCTTTTCCGCATCGTCGGCAACAATGTAGTTATCGATCAGATAGCGCATACCCGGTTCAAACTGTTTGAAATCCAAGAAGTCACCACTTGCACGACCGATTACCTCTCGAAGTTTGATATATGTGTTGACACGCTCCTCAAATCCGGATTGCTCTGTTGCGGAGAATCCTGCATCATCCATTCTTGGCTTGAATTCGGCATATGCACGAATAAGACGGGAGACGAGCTTGTACAATTTTTCGCGGCTGCGGGCAAAAGCCTCATCATTGTCGGGATCAACGCCGTTTTCGCCACAAAAATAGTGAATATAATCCAGTTCAGCACGAGGCATCGCAACGCCTTCGCATAGTTCTTCGAGGGAATCCAGCGTTTCAAGAAAATCCTTCTTGGATTCTTCGGTGCGGTCTTTCAGGAGTCCCTCAACATCTTCAGCGTCATAATCCTCAAATGCACCCGATGTATAGGTATTTATAGCATCGGCAAGATCTCCGAAAAGTTGTTTATAGTCTACAATGTAACCAAAATCCTTGCTTTCGCCATCAAGGCGGTTAACACGGCATATCGCCTGGAACAGACCGTGGTCGTGCATCGCTTTGTCAATGTAGAGATAAGTGCAAGGAGGCGCGTCAAAGCCCGTAAGAAGTTTGTCAACTACAATAAGCAATTTCATATTTGCCGGTTCTTCGACAAACTTTCTCTTTGCTTCTTTCTCAAACTCTTCTACGTTCTGACCGCCGAGCATCTTCTGATAAATATCGTACTTTTCAAATGTTTCGGTTTCTTCGTCATCACTTACCGTATCCGTGCGCAAGTCACCTGCCTGGGGTTCATATGAACTGATAATTGCACACTTTTTGAAGCCTATTTGCTGAAAAATCTCATAGTATTTGCAAGCGGAATAAACCGAGCCGGCAACAAGCATTGCATTTCCGTTTCCATCCATCAGACGAGGTTTCGTTTCAAAGTCAAATTGAATATCAAGCGCAATTTTTTCAAGGCGAGAGCGTGAGGAAAATACCTTCTGCATTGTTGCCCACATGGATTTCAGTCTTGCCTGTGCGCGAGGGGTTAGTCCTCTTGTCTTGATTTCAAACCATGTGTCTATCTTGTCCTGGGACTTGATCTCCTGCGGAATATCACGGTATTCATAGCGAAGATCGAGTACAACGCCGTCGCGTACCGCTTCATCAAATTTATAGGTGTGAATATATCCGCCAAAGGTTTCAAGACTTGTCTTTTTATCTTTTTTGAGCAGGGGCGTACCTGTAAAACCGACAAAAATACCGTTCGGAATAATCGTTTTCATGGCGGCATGGAGCTTGCCGGACTGCGTGCGGTGGCATTCGTCCACAAATACGATGAAGTCTCCCTTGGCGCAATAGTTTTCGGGCAATGATGCCTTGATTTCCTCAATATATTTGTCAATATCCTTGTCGGTCACATCGCCGCCCTTTTTTCCAAATTTATGAATCAAAGAGCAGATCAGACGGTCGTCAAAGGCATTCAAACGTTTCACAAGATCAACGCCGCTTTTGGTGCGCACAATGGTTTCATCAACGCCCTTGTATGCTTTCTCAATCTGATCGTCGAGTTCCTCGCGGTCGGTGACAATCAAAACACGGGCATTCGGGTTGTTTGAAAGAAGCCACTTGGACAGCCATATCATTGTAAGAGTCTTTCCGCTGCCTTGTGTGTGCCAGATGATGCCGCCGCGTTTTTCTTCGGTTAAACGGTACTGTGCACGCTTGATGGCATAATACTGATTGTAGCGACAAACCTTTTTTATCCCCTTATCAAAAATGATAAAGTTGTGGATCAGGTCAAGAAAACGCTTTTTGTAGAACATAGCATAAAGTTGCTTGTACAAAGGATGTTCGATCGCCTTGCTTTTTTCTTCAATCAGCACATCGGTTTCATTCCGTTCTTCCGGAAATTCGCCAAAACCGTCATCCTGCCATTCATAATAATGCTTTTCGGGAGTGAGAAGTGTTCCGTAGCGCAAGCCCTCGCTGTCGTTTCCCGCCATGCAGAATTGTACCGTGGTAAAGAAATTTTCGATAAAATGCGCTGTTTGGTTGGTCAGGTTCTGCCTGATCCCCCCGGAGACCGAAACGCTGCTGCGTTTGAGTTCTATTACGGCGAGCGCAATTCCGTTTACATACACGACAAGATCGGGGCGCTTTGTATTGTTGCCGACGACTGTGACCTCTTCGGCAATGGCAAAATCATTTTCTGCGGGATTCTCAAAATTGATAAAAAAGACCGTTTTCGGAGCTTCTCCGGCTTCTTCGGAAATCTTTGCCCCGTATTTGAGCAGACAGTACACCTGTTTGTTGGCGTCGTACAATCCGCGCTGGAGGTTACCCGCAGTGCGGACAAGTTCGTCAATGGCACGACGCGCAAGCTTGTCCGAATAGCCGCCTTTACTCGTTAAATAAACATAGAGACGCTCCTGCATGATATTACTGTTTTCGCTGTCATGCAGGTCGCCAAGATATGTATAATGGAGTTTGTTTACAAAAAACTTGATAACACGGGTTTGTGTTACTTTTTCTATTTGGTCAATGTGGGGCATTTTATTCCTCCCATTAAAATAGTGATAACTGCTCCGCTGTTTCATCTTCAACATAACTTTGTGCTCTTTCCCATAGAGTTGCAGACGATTTTGTACCCTCAACTATTTGTATCTTTCCTTGGTCTCGCAAGCGATAGAATACTCGTTTCATTTTGTTAGCATCAGTTATTCCTGTTAATAATCTTGCAGTCTCATTACTTATTGTATTGTGAGATTGCAAATATTCCCAGACAATCGTTTCTGCATCAGCTAAACGTTCATGTTTTATAGTAACAATAACACTGCTTTCTGTTTCTTCTATCTTAGGCTCCTTTAACTGCATTTGCTTCATCGCATTAAATGCAGAATTTAGGCCCTCTCCTACATCTTTGTTAGGCGGTGAAGGGAACTTTGCAATTAACCGAACTATTTTGGGATTCCGCGCACATTGTTCTTGCAAAATGTTTTCAAGAGTTATATGCCCCGGGAGTTTTCCCGGACTTTCTATTTCAATCCTATTGGTAAATATTCTAATCTGGATATCTTTCTTTATGCTATAATCCCTGTGCAAAACGGCATTGGTAATGATCTCATGCAAAGTTATCTTTGGATATTCCTTTATTTCCGTATCCGATTCGCCCACGACACCTGAAGTTTCAACAATTTCTTTGGTTTTTTGAACTGCCTCATGAATAAGAGAATATATGTCTCCTTCAATTGTTATCGGAAATCCAACATCCAAAGTCTCTCTTGTTCCATTAGCTTCCTCAGTATGATATCTTAATATTTTTATTGCCGATTGTTTGGGAAGCGTTGCCTGAGGGCATTCATCATACAGCAAAACGCCAGCAACAGATATATGCGCATTAGAATTCATGACTTTTTGACGCCTTAGCCAGTCATATGGTGTTGTCGTGGGAGCAACTTGAGTTAAAAAATTGCATAAGACTCTCGAACTCTTTAAATCGTCCAAATTTGATTGCGTGTACTCATCTTCATATGAAGACAATCCCTTGTCCAAATGCAATCGAATTAGTTTTTCATCGTTATCGCAGGGAGAATTCTGAACGCCATGCCGAATATAAGCTTTACCGTCTGAGGCATAAATGATTTTTTGTGTTTTGTGAATAACAATATGCAAAACAAATGTGCCATCTACATTGCTTTGATAGGTTTCCATCGAGTAGTCTTCGTATGAGTCAAACATATTTGTAACGACATCAATATGCTGATTCATTTGTTCTTCGCTGTCGAAACCATCCCAGAAGTACACTGTTTTATCTTCCTTATGTGATATTCCAAGATAGATATCTCCACCATTGGTATTAGCAAAGGCTGATACAGTCTTTGATAATTTGGCAGGCTTTATGTCTTTTCCTTTTTTGTCTATAAGCCAATCCTCTTGAATTATCAGAATATCATCAATCTCTTTCTGAGTTATATTTTTCTTTTCATGTGAAATGCCCATAATGTATCCTCCTTTACACAAGTCTAATTTTTCCGGTCAGCAGTTGTTGCATCATGCCTTGCTTGATCTTTTTGGCTTTATCCAACTTACGCTGATGAAGGGTGATAAGGTTGTCGAGGTTGCGAAAAAAGTGTCCTATCGCTTGTTGCTCTTGCTTTTGTACAGGGACTGGAATATCAAAATCAGCGAGATTACTTCTGCTAATTCTTTGGCGTGTACCACCCGCAAGGCAGGTGTTTACTTCGTCAAAATATCTCTGTGACGACAGGTACTGAAGTAGAAATTCATTGCTTGTATTTTCCGAAACTCTTACTATCGTGCAATCGACTGCTGTAATCATTTTTGTGCCTATATTCGGCACTATACAAGCTCTTCCGGCTGGTTCGGGCAATCTTGAAATCAATATATCCCCCTCAAAAACCTCCTCACAATGTAAGGCTTCAAAGGTATCTTCCGACACCCACTTTTTGTTGTTGGGTTTGTCAAGAAATTCTGCCACACCGACATTGCCTGTCTGAATTAAACGCACGCCTGAATTGCTTTGGTCTTTTGCTTCAATCCAATCGCCGTCCGTAAACTTATCGCATAATGATAATAACTTACGCTGTTCCCAAGCACCAGTGAAACCCGGCAAACGCATTTTAGGAGTTGTCTCGCCTTTCTGCGGAAACATTTGTTGCAAGCAGGTCGCTTTGATTGACTTGTATTTCTCAATCAGCTTTTCCAGCGAGGAAATCAGCTCGTCCACATCCGAAAGTGCCTCGGCGATGCGATTTTGTTCTTGCAATTTTGGGAAAGCACATGGAAAGTTTTTAATGATAGTAAGATTTAATCCTCCTCTTCCTCCGTCACCAGAAGAAAGCTCTCTTAATTCTTCGTACCGACTCCATAAATTTTGATACAAATATTCCGAATTGTGTTCTTTTGACGGAAAAATTGCAGCAATCGACTGATTTGTGCATAACTCTACGTAATTTACAGCAACCGTTCCTCTTGTCTTTCCTTGTCCTGCCAATCCTATTAACACGCAATTCTCAGGTATCATATGCGTGCTTGAGTTGTTATAACCGAGTTCTGTTATTCGACCAATTACATTATGAATCCTTCTTTTATTTAATTCTCCAGAACTCATCCAGAGAATTTCACCATTCCAATACTCGGGATGAGAAGTGCTTGGAGTACCACCAGCGGTAGCATCTGTGAAATCACCAATTTTCCTCACATCCCAATCTTCAGGAATCACACCAACCTCGGTCTGCTTATATCCTTGCTTTACCATACAAATCCCATCCTCTCAAGATGTGCCTTAACTTTGGCTTCGTAGGATTCCACTTCGTTCTCAAGGCTCAGCAAGGTATCTTCGTAGCGCTCTGCAAGCTCAGCAACACGTCCTGCAATCTCGTGAGAAGTGGTTACGTAAAGCGCTTTGATTCCTTCAAAAATGGTATAGTACCACTTGCGGTTGACAAGAAGCTCCTTTATCTCGTCCATCGTCAGTTCGGCATACTTCGCTTTGCAGGCTTCGTCAAGCGCAGTGTTCAACTCCTTAACAATCTTGCTGTATTTCTTCACCTTCTCGCAAAGCTCGGTGTATTCCAGCAGAACACGGTATTCTTCGCTGTCAGGAGCGTTCTTTTTCAATTCTTTGAGCTTGGCAGATACCGCTTTCATATCTACCGCATCCTTATCGTTCAGGCAGTCGGAAAGAACGCCGTCTTCTGCGGTGTGTTCTTCGGTCATCTCGTCAAGTCGGCTCTGCGTTTCATCGGCAACCGCCTGCGCTTCGTCGATCTTCGCACGCTCTGTGGTAAAGAATGCGACCTCGACCAACGACTTGGGAATCAGTTTCCCTTCCCAGCCCTTGATCTTTTGCTTTTCCTTCTTTGTCTTTTTGTCTTCTGTTACTTCAATAATGAGTTCAGTTTCTCTTGCCGCCTCATATCCGTCCTGAACAAGTATGAAGATATCGTCAGCCATCGTCTCCTGCCAATAGGAAAGGAGAACCTGATAAACATCATACTTGTCCACAAGTTCCATGTCGGCATACTGTGCAACGAGTGATTCCGCAAGCTTGATGATGTATTTTTTGATATTTACCGATTCGTTGATATTACGCAGACCTTCGTCCACCTCGTTTTTCCAGGCGTCGAATGCCATATCAATACGATCAGCGTATGCGTTAAATTCCTCGTCGGAATATATCGTGCTTCGGACATCGTCTTTTTCAATATTCAGCTTATAGTAACCGTCACGCAAAGGAGAAAACAGCTTATTTTTCAGGTTCGGGAAAAGCGTCCAATACTTTCCCATGGAATCCACATCTGCCGCCGGAATCCCGCCATGCAGATGCGCGTCGATATCCTGTAAATCTTCCGGTTCGGAGCTGTCAATATAGCGAGGAATGTTCAGATTGTAATCATTCTTGACCTTGATCTCCTCATTCGGCACAAAACGGGCATACTTCGGCTCTGTCGTGATCTGCTCGTTGAAGGTGGTGACGATTTTATAAATATCACGCTCACGCAAGCGGTTCTTATTGCCGTCCTTGACATAGTCATGGCTTGCGTCGATCATGAAAATACCTTGACGCTCATCGGCATCGGATTTGTCAATGACGATAATGCACGCAGGAATACCCGTGCCGTAAAAGAGGTTGGCGGGCAGACCGATGATGCCCTTGATATATCCCTTGTCGATGATGGCTTTACGAATGGTCGCCTCTGCGTTTCCTCTGAACAAAACGCCGTGTGGCAGAATGACCGCCGCTTTACCTGTGGATTTGAGGGATTTGAGAATATGCAACATCCAAGCAAAATCACCGTTTTTTTCAGGCGGTTCTGCGCCGTAACCCGTAAATCTACCGTAGTCCTTGACCCCGTCCGTCCAGTTTTTCAGTGAAAAGGGCGGGTTGGCAACTGCAAAATCAAAGCGACGAAGCACGGAATCATCTTTATCGTCTTTATAATGAGGGTCGGAGAATGTATTTCCGGCGTATATTTCACCTGTTGCTTTATTGTGCAGAACAAGGTTCATTTTTGCAAGACCTGCGGTCGCAATCTCCTTTTCCTGACCGTAAATGGCTACATCTATGGGAGCCTCATCTGCCGCTTTGATCAGCAGGGAGCCGGAACCACAGGCAGGGTCATAGACCGATGTATCCGGATTGGTTACTTTATCAATTCCGATAACCTTTGCAAGAATACGGGAAACCTCGGCAGGAGTATAGAATTGTCCTTTGCTCTTACCGCTCTCCGTAGCAAAGTTGCGCATCAGATATTCGTATGCGTCACCGAGGATATCGTCGCCTGCCGCTTTGTTGTTTTTGAAATCAAACTCAGGGCGTTGGAAGATCGAAATAAGGCCTGTGAGCTTGTCCACCATTTCCTGCCCCTTGCCAAGCTTTGCCTCATCATTGAAATGCGCGTTATCTATCACTCCGCGAAGATTATTGTTTTCGGCTTCAGCGAGTTTTGCAATCACCTTGTCCATTTCTTCGCCGATATTTTTGTTACCCTTGAGTGCAACAAGGTCGTCAAAACTTCCGCCTTCGGGCACGGTGATATCTGCATATTTGACACCCTTGAACTTATCGGTAACATATTTGACAAACAGAAGTGTCAGTATGTAATCCTTATACTGCGAGGCATCCATTCCGCCTCTGAGTTTATCACAACTTGCCCACAGGGAGCTGTATAATTCATTCTTTTTGATTGCCATAATTATTCTCCCGCTTTCCCGCTCTTGACCCACTCGTCGACCTCGGCGGTTTTGAACTTCCAATTGCGTCCCATCTTATGTGCGGGAAGATCCTTTTCGCTGATCCATGTGAGCAGGGTATCGCGGCTGATGCCGAGATAGGCGCAGATTTCTTTCGTGGAATACCAACGATCCGGGTTTTGCATGATATCTTGCATTTTTTACACTCCTGTTCGGTAGATACAATTATACATAATAAGTATAGCACAAAAATCGCCTGAATGCAATAGGGAACTGTCGATTTTCATAGTAAATGCATAGAATTTTGCATTTTTAGGCATATTGAAGTATGAACGAGCGGTCTGTGTGCGAAGAGTACAGACCGCATTTTGATTTTTTGTGTTTGTTGAAATGTTAAGGTCAAATCGCCTCGAATCACAGAATAATGTGTGTTTTATCATCAATAAATATCGGAAAAATGTGCGAAAATAGTCTTGAAAAATTCAGAAAAATGTGTTATACTATGTTTGGCAAGGCGGAAGAGGTGATTTTATGAAGCGGAATGCAATGGAAGAGCTGAAAAAATGGCAGACTGATCCCGAACGCAAGCCGATGGTGTTGCGCGGTGCCAGACAGGTCGGAAAGACCTGGCTGATGAAGGAATTTGGACAGAACTGCTATGATAATTTCGTCTATTTCAACTTCGACGAAGAGGACGAGCTGAAGTCCATTTTTGAAACGAACAAGAACCCCGCGCGGATCATCGAGCTTCTCTCCATGATCTCCGGGAGCAAAATTCAGCCCGGTAAAACGCTGATTATTTTTGATGAGATACAGGAATGCCCCGAAGCGCTGAACACGCTGAAATATTTCAAGGAAAAAGCAAACGAATATCATGTGATCGCTGCCGGAAGTCTGCTCGGAACGCTTCTGGCACAACCGAAATCCTACCCGGTCGGAATGGTGAATCTGCTTGATGTTTTCCCGTTGACCTTTGACGAATTTCTGAACGCCACCGATCCGGCTCTCTATGCCTTCTACGAGAGCATAGAAAAGGGTCAGCAGATTGAGGAGATTTTCCACAATCGGCTGACCGATGCCTACAACAATTATCTGATCATCGGCGGAATGCCGGAGTGCGTTGCATCGTGGGTCAAGTATAAAGATCCGGCGAAAATTTCAGAGATACAGCGGGAATTGGTGGAGATTTACGAAAACGATTTTTCCAAACATAACGGCAAGGTCAACAGCGGGCGCATCCTGATGGTGTTCCGCAGTATCGTTTCCCAGCTTGCCAAGCCGAATGAGAAATTCATGTACGGCGCCGTCAGGGAAGGCGGCAGGGCACGGGATTTTGAAGAAGCCATCGAGTGGCTCGTTTCTGCCGGAATGCTCAACCGGGTCTACAATGTTTCCAAGATGGAGCATCCGCTTTCGGCATTTGATAAGCTGGACCAGTTCAAACTGTTTGTGTTTGACACAGGGTTGCTGAAGCACATGGCAGGAATCGACAACGCCGCTATTCTACTGAAAGCCGACTACCAGTTCAAGGGGCCGCTGACCGAGAATTATGTTCTGCAACAGCTCCGCGGACAGTTTACTGTGGAGCTGCGGTATTATGCCGACAAATCAGGAGAGATCGACTTCGTATTGCAGAACGGCATGGAGATCATCCCCGTGGAAGCAAAAGGCGGCGAGGACAAATCCGCACCGTCTTTCAAAAAATATATTGCCGAGCATCATCCGGCGAACGCCATCCGCTTCTCCAAGCGCGGATACCGCAAGGACGGTGCGTTTACCAACATTCCTCTGTATCTTGCGGGAAAGGCAAAAGATCTTCTGTAAACATTGCGGAACTCTGGGTAGCCAAACGCAAAAGCAAACCGGTTTTTCTAACGTTTTTTCTAAAAATTTTTTAGAAAATGTTTTAGAAAGCCGCACCTTGATTTCAAAAGTTTTGCGGGCGGTTCGAACCGAAAACGCGCGAAAACCTTGCTATATGCGGGGTTTTTGCGTCATTTATCTTCCGCTGTCCTGCGGCAAAATCCGGAGTGGCAAGAAATCTTGAAAACCGTTTGGGGGCAACCCCACAAGGGTTCGAATCCCTTCCTCTCCGCCAAAGAAGTCGAGCCGTACCTTGTGTATGGCTCGGTTTCTTTATTGTAGGGATTCGAACGGGTCAGCTCTGACCGAGCCCTCAGGCGAGAACGAATCCCTTCCTCTCCGCCATAACTGGACACCAGTTTTGATACAATGCGTATCGAAGCGGGTGTCCAGTTTCTTTTTGTAAAAGCCCCTGTTTGCAAGGGTTTTCCCATACCTTTTATCGAAAGTAGGCTCTACGGTAACCGAGAAACTGTCACCGTAGAGCCTTTTTGTGTTTTTGCGTACATACTTTTTATGGTGGCGCACCTTGCGGCCTTTTCGTGTGATTATTCGTATTTGAATTCAATTACCGTTGATTCGCCGCCCAACAATTCTGCCAGTTTCTCCGCAGCCAGGTTGATATGTCCCAGCTTGGTATAGCTCCAACTGTTTGAGCCGAAAAACACCACAAGCTGATCGCCGGAGTACAGTACAATATCGCCCGGCTCGGTGGTCATCTGCACATCGTTTCTGGAAAAGCTCTGGGGGAAATTGCCCACTTGCTCAAAGCCGCCGTAGGCTGATGTATGCACGACGATGGGTGCATCTTTCACATAGTCAAGCAGTTCGGAAACAGCGTCGTTGTCCTCCCATCGGACATCCACCGCTATGCCGTCAATGGTTAGCGTCAGCGCCTGCTTGGATGCCTCACCGGGAATGGTTGATTCTTTCGGTGGCATCTCAGTCGATTCCTCACTTTCTGATCCCGGCAAAACATCGCTTTCTTCGGAAGTCGATGGCGGCGTATCCGGCTGATTGATCTGCCCTGTGCAGCCGCTCAGACAAATTCCGATCAACAAAAGAAAGCAGAACAGAATCCGTTTCATTTCAAGTATTCCTCAAAGAAACTTCTCAGGTTTTCAAAGGGGATTGCCGCCAGGTTGTCATAGAGGTCAACATGGTTTGCCCCCGGAATGATCACCAACTCCTTGTTATCTCCGGTCAGCTTTTCGTAAGCGCCCTCACTGAAATAACGAGAATGAGCCTTTTCCCCATGCACCAACAGAACGGCAGAGCGAATCTCACCGGCATACTGCAAAATCGGCATATTCATAAAGGACAGCGAGGAAGTCACATTCCAGCCTCCATTGGAATTGAGAGAGCGGGGATGGTAGCCACGCTGGGTTTTATAATAACCGTAGTAGTCCTTCACAAACTGCGGGGCATCCTCCGGCAACGGATCGACTACACCGCCCGCCAGGGCATAGGTGCCGTTTTTGTAGTCGGCGGTGCGCTGGGCATTCATCGCCTGTTTCTTTGCGTAACGGGCATCGGCGGTATTTTCGCTGTCAAAATATCCATTGGCGTTCACACGAGTCATGTCGTACATGGTCATGGCGGCGGTTGCCTTGATACGGG
>ULVD01061802.1_pt1 | contig 41964 bp, 43 predicted proteins | sample 1959101 | NCBI WGS metagenome assembly ULVD01 (sample SAMEA4835777, study PRJEB28245) | human gut metagenome | biome: gut microbiome; material: fecal sample | place: Denmark | collected 2008
CTATCCCGGTTACGGTAAAGCTGCGCGCAGGATGGGACAGCGAGCACATCAATGCCGTCGAGGTGGCGCGTGCAGTTGAGCGCGAGGGTGTTTCGGCGGTGTGCGTACACGCCCGAACACGTGAGCAGATGTACGCGCCGGGAATAGATCTTTCCGTGATAACCCGTGTGTGCGAGGCGATCGGTGTGCCAGTTTTCGGCAACGGCGACATATCCTCCGCGACCGACGCGCTGGATATGCTGAGGATGACAGGCTGCAGCGGAGTGGGCATTGCACGCGGGGCTATCGGAAACCCGTGGCTGTTTGCCGAGATCGCGGCGGCACTTGAAGGTGTTGAGTTTATTCCTCCGACTTCAGAGGAGCTGGTCGCCACCGCCGTGCGCCACGCCCGTCTTACCGTGGAATTCAAGGGCGAGGCGCGTGGAATTGCCGAGGCAAAGCCTCAGATAGCAAGATACATCCGCGGAATTCCTGGAGCTGTGAAGCTCCGTGACGGGATAATCCGCGCGACGACCTTATCCGAGGTGGAGGAAAAGCTCGGCGCTCTGCTTGACTGACTGACTATCCGGGAGGAAGTATGAACGGACGGGAACAGGATCTGACTGCCGCATTTGAAAAGACGGTCCTTGAATACGAAAAGCCGGTATATAACTATGCTTTCTCGATCCTTGAAAAATGCGAGGACGCAGAGGATGCGGTGCAGGAGACCTTTTTGCGGCTGTGGCGTATTTTCTGCCGCGGCTCTGAAATTTCGGCGGCATATGTTTTCCGGACTGCGCGAAGCTGTGCATACGACATTGCCCGGCGCAGAAGCCGGATGCGGCGAACAGAGGCTTTTTCCCTGACCGACGCAGAGGGGGACGAAATTGACATTGCAGACACGTCTCCAGATTCAGACCCCAGGGAATATTCCGAGCGCCGCCGACGCGCGGCAAGGGTGTGGGCAGCCATTGAAAGTATGTCGCCGTCCGACCGCGAGATAGTGGTGTTAAGGGACATAAACGGTCTTACATATTCCGAGATCTGTGCTGTCATGAAGCTGAACGCGGGGACGGTCAAAAGCCGTCTGCACCGCGCCCGTGAGCGTCTGGCGGTTCTTCTGCGTGACGAAAAAGATCAATAGTATTCGCTCCAATGCGGAACTTTTTCCGCCGATCTGCGTTGTTTATAAATGGACGGGTGCGACCCTGAAATTTTCCGGAAAATGAGTGTAGTCAGATGATAGATAAGATAGGTAAAGAAAATTCAGGCGGGAACGAAGCGCCGCTTGAACAGTTTGCCCGTGAGCTTCCGCCGGGCTTGCATGAACGGGTAATGGCTTCGGTCAGAGCCGACGTCGCGCGTATGGGCATTTACCGCCGACTGCGGTATACGGCGCTTTTCGCGGCGGCGATGCTTTGCATATTCATTGTGTCGTCGGCGATGTGGATACTGCCGTCGGTAATGCGGAGAGACACAACAGACGGCGAGGACTGCGTGCAGACAAGTGTTTTTTCCGAAGCGGAAAATGAGGAGGGTATCTGCGGCTCCTCCGGCGAAAAGCAGGAGAGCTACGCTATGGACGGTGTGAGCGATCCGCAGGGCACCGCGCAGGCGGGGAATGAAACGCTTAAGGATCAGGCTGATGGCAATGAAACACACTCCGTAGATCAGTCGTCACAATGCTACGCTACCGCAGACAGCCAAAAAATCGGTGCGGCGGCAAGGGGGACAGCTGCCATATCCGGAGTCTTTGCGGCAGCTGCCGTGATACTTGTTGCCGTACAGCGCAAAAAAATGAAATCTGACAAAGAAAGCAAAAAGGGATAAAAATGATGAGTGTATCCGGAAATTCAAATAGCGGCAGGCTGACTGCCGCAGTGCCGGGCGGGCGTTCGTCGGCGCTTCTTGTATATACTCTTTCACACGCCGCAGTGGATCTTGCCTGCGGGTACATACTTTACGCCATGTGCAGGACGGGCGCTGTAAGCGCGGGTAATGCGGCGGCGCTTTTCCTGCTTTATAACACGCTGGCATTCGGATTGCAATTCATTATCGGCGCGGTATGCGACCGCCGCGACTGTTGCCGCGCGACAGCGGTGGTGGGCTGTCTGCTTACCGCCGCCGGAGTGCTTGTCGGTTCGGCAGCTCCGGTCGTCGCGGTGATACTTGTCGGCATAGGTAACGCCGCTTTCCATTCCGGCGGCGGGTGCGACACTCTGCGCCACACCGAAGGAATGTCGGGCAGCGGGATATTTGTTTCCTCGGGCGCGCTGGGGCTGGCGCTTGGGATGAAGCTCGGCGAGAGCGGAAAGCTCCCTGTCCATGCGTTGTTTGTTATAATGCTTTTTTCCGCAGCCGCCGTATTCCTTTTCTGCGGAGAAAAATATGCCGATGGATCGTCAGTACCTTTTCGCGGTATGCCGCCGCTTGATTTTGAAAAAAATCCCCGGCGGCTGCTCCCGCTGATACGCGGAGAGATCGCGGCGGTATTTATCTGCCTTTTTGCTATCGTTGTGCGCTCATATACCGGATTTGCGGCGGTCTCGCCCGGATTTGACGGTAAATTTGCATTCCTTTATGTCGCCTTCTGCGCCTTTGCGGGCAAGCTGGCGGGCGGAGTGCTTGCCGACCTTCTCGGTGCGCGGCGTGTGGGTGTGGCGTCTCTTGTTCTGTCCGTCCCGCTGTTCTGGCTGGGCGCGGAGAGAGGTATATTTTATCTTGCCGCCGTATTCCTTTTCAATATTGCCATGCCGATAACCCTTTGCACGGTTGCGCGCCGGCTTCCGGGGCATGAGGGCTTTGCTTTCGGACTCAATACTCTTACCCTGCTTATAGGCTATATTGCCTCGCGCGCAGAGGTGTCCGCTCCGACAGCACGGATACTTACGCTCGTGCTTACGCTGATTGCCGCAGTGGTGGTCCTGCTTACAGTATCCGACGAGCGTCCGGCGGCAGTCGCGAAGCCCGAAGAAAACAGCGCGGAATGAGCGGCGCGTGGAGAATACTCGGCGTTTTCAGCCGTGCGCTGGCACTGACTGTCGCCATAGAGCTTCCGCTTTGTCTGTTGTTTTTTCGCAAGCCGGGCAGGCTCTGCCTCAGGGCGGCGCTTACGGTACTGCTTATGAATATTGTCACAAATCCGATACTTAACCTTGCACTGCTTCTGATATATCAGGCGTCCGGCAGCAGCCTCGCGGCATATTATGCGGCGTTGGCTGTCGGTGAGGTCGCGGTCGTTGCAGTAGAGGCGACAATAATGCGCGCCGCTCTCGGAGCTTCCCGCCGCCGCGCCGCCATGGCTTCCGTCGCGCTGAATTCCGCGTCGTTTTTGCTCGGACTTCTTATCTGAATAAGCCGATGATGTGTGTTGCAGGTGCTTTTTCGTGTCGCTATCAGCCTCGGGAGAACCGCAGAGCTGATAAAATAAATTCAAATAAATCGTGGAAAGGAGGGTCAGAAAATGAAGCTGTTTTCAGCGTTTATTCCTTCAAGGCTTGACGTTGCCGTAGGACCTCTTGGCGGAGACATAGTTGTAGATACCATGATCTGCATAATCGTCGCCGTGGTCGTGCTTGCCGCCGCTGCCGCGGTCGGAATAGTACTTATATCCCGCAAAAAGAAGTCACAGGAAAAAACCGTTGCTTCCGATTCACAGTCGGTTGACGAAAAAACAAAAACAGAAAATTCAGGTGAGGAAAGAAAATGAAACTGTTGTCTGCACTTCTGCCCGCGCGGCTTGACATTGCGCTTGAACCGTGGGAAACATATGACGAGGTAACACGTGTCGTCCAGGAGGTAGATCCCTCCGGGAACACGACAACGATCATTGTCGCGGCAGTGGTTCTGCTGCTTGCACTCGCTGCCGCCGCAGGTATAATATTTTCAGTTAAAAAGAGGAAAAACAAAAATGTCAGTAAAGCTTAAGGTATGCACTTTCAATCTCAGAGTTGAGGCGGCGTCGGACGGCATAAATACCTTTTCCAACCGCCGCGGGCGGGTACTTGATACGATACGCGAGTATTCTCCCGATATCATCGGCTTTCAGGAGGCAAGCGACAATATGCGCGCGTGGCTTATTGATTCGCTTTCCGATTACACCGTCGTCGGCTGTGGCAGACTCTCCGACTGGAGAGGTGAATCGACAGTTCTTGCCTTCAAAAAGCATGAGTTTGAGCTTATCTCACTTGAAAATCGCTGGCTTTCCGCCACGCCGGACATTCCCGGCTCGACCTTTGGCGGAGATCAGAGCCGCTGTCCGAGAATACTGACCGCCGCCTGTCTCAAGCACGCAGACGCGGAAAAGCCTTTTATCTTTCTCAATACCCACCTTGACCACAAGGGCTCTACCGCACGGTTGCTTGGCGCGGTCGAGATAATGCAGTATCTTTCCGAGCGCGGATATCACTTTGTCATTACCGGGGATATGAACGCAAAGCCCGACGCCCGCGAGATCGCCGCTTTCTGCGAGTTTGCTCCCTGCGGCAGTCCCGTAATCGACGCGACCGCCGGACTTGGCGCGACCTTCCACGCCTTCGGTAAGCTCGCCGATCCGATAAAGATCGACTACATATTCACCGATATGAAGTGCGATCCCTCCGAGTCCTTCGTTGTTCCCAACGAGCCTGTGGACGGCGTGTACATCACCGACCATAATCCGGTCTGCGCTTATATTACTGCGGAATAATGAAAGAACCGTCAAAATGCTCCTGCCGATGCGGGAAAAAGCGTTTGCTTGCCTCTGCGCTCATGCTCGTCGTTGCCGCACTGGCGATAGTTGCGGTTATTATTGCCGCAGTTGCCGTTTCGGGCGCTGACAGCCGACCATACCGTGCGGAATTTTCCCGCCGGACGGACGTATTCACCGAGGAGACCACCAGCCGCTCCTCCGTAACGACCTCCGTGTCTGACAGCGAGACCGAGGCTGTGACCGAAAAAGCCCCCGCAGGTCTTACCGAGGGCGCGTTTGTCTGCACGCTTACGATGGAAAAGACCGCGTGGGAGGTGTCCGAAACTCCCAAGATCACACTTGAATTCGGTCTTACCGACGACAGCTACGGAGAGGGAAGCCTGAGACTGCGCCTTTATTGCGCTGATTTTTATCTTTCCGACAGTATTTTAATTGAGGAATACACCTTTGACCTTCACGGCTTTGAAGGCAAAAATGCGCCGGACATGGCGGAGCTTTCACTTATGCGCGGCAGTTTTACGGAGAAGGGAGCGGAGGACGAGACATCTGTCTCAGATGTACCGTCGGAATTTGCCTTCGGCAAGCTGTATCTTTCCTTTGAATTTATTCCTGACGAAGGGAATACCGTTTTCGGGTACGACGACTGGTATGAGGACGAGGACGAGGACATGATCGACGAGGCGGATACCGAGGGGTTCTGGGTAGGAGGCTTCTGGTGCGCCTATTCGGTCACTCCCAACGAGATCGCCTTTGCGCGTCGGGACGTGGATTCCGGGGATTTCTTTGCCGAGCGGGTGATAAAGCAGTACCGCAGCGGAACGCTCGACGATGCGGAGCTTTTCCGGGCATATTACTTCCTGGCTTTTGGTGACTGCACATACATCAGCGCCACCTCTCCGATATCCACCGGCAGCACTCTTCTCGGCTATTACAGCAAGACTCTACGTGCAATTGCCCGCGAGCCGGTGAGCGACGAGGAAATACTTGCACTGGTGGCAAAGACCGGACCGTATCCTACCGAGCATGACGACAGCCTCGGCGTAAGTCAGACGCGCGCGGGAGCTTGCCATGCTGATACTCGGAGTCCTGAGGGATCAGGAGGTCGTTTCCGCCGACGAGTACGAGCGTGAGCTTGACAGCCTGAAGAATGAGGGAAATTTTGTGACCTCTCCGCCCGCCTTCAACAGTGCATTCAGAAAATATCGCAAACTTATAGAGGAAAACGTTTTTACACATGGATAAAGAAGAACTTACCGAAGAATACGAACGCAGTCGCTCCTACGATGTTCATGCCGGAATGGCAATGTACGGTCCGGACGGCACAATAACACCATCAGGACTGCAGAAGCTGGTCGTCGATATGATAGAGTCACATCTCGAAGGCATAGAAATGGGTGAGCAGGCGCTGATCGACCGTCTCGGAATGTCATGGGTACTGCTTTCAACTCATATTGAGCTGAACAGATCCATAAGCCCCGGAGAGCATCTGATTGGGCACACATGGAACTCCGGCATTAATCCCCCGATATTCCGCCGCGATTTTGTGTTTCTTGACGCGACGGGAGAGCGCGCGGCGCTGGGTGCGACATATTCAACGCTTCTGTCGGTAAGCGACAGAAGGTTCTGCACCGACCGCGCGATAATAGGCAGCTTCAAGCTGCCCGCAGGTGAGAAGATCGCTGCCGCTCCCCGCCGCGCCCCAAGGCTTGACGGCTTTGAGGCGGTCGAGGTGCGCCGTGCGCGCCCTTCAATGACCGACGCTATGGGACACGTCAATAACACACGCTACGGTGAGTTTGTGTACGATGCCATGACTGCCGACGAGCGCGCGCGGATGAGATCACTCAGGGCGCTTGACGTGTGGTTTGCAGCCGAAATGCGAGAGGGGGACGAATTCAGGGTCGAAAAGGCAATGACTCCTGACGGACTTGCTGTGCGCGGAGTTCTGTTGCCCGGTGGAGCTCAGTCCTTCCTCATGAAGCTGACATTTTCCGATTGAAACAGGCAATTCTGAATTATTTATGACATGGCATTTCATATCCGGACTGGCGTTTTGCGCGACAGCCCGGATATGTTCGTTATAATACACAAATACGTCCAACTTATGTGGTGATATATGCGCCGATGCGACAAAATAATAAAAATGTTCTAAAAGAAGATGCAGGATTGCTTGACTTGACACTGCAAAAGTAATATAATATTAGAGATAATATTTTTTACAAAGGAGTTTATATCATGAACCGTATATATAATTTCTCGGCTGGTCCTTCCATGCTTCCGCTTCCCGTGCTTGAGCGCGCCGCAAGCGAGCTTGTCTGCTATGGTGACAGCGGTATGTCCGTTATGGAGATGTCCCACCGCTCACCCGATTTTGAGCCGATAATCCAGTCTGCCGAAGCCTCTCTGCGCAAGCTGATGAACATTCCCGACGATTACGCCGTGCTCTTCCTCCAGGGCGGAGCCTCCACTCAGTTTGCCGCTGTCCCGCTCAACCTTCTGCCCGAGGGCGGCAAGGCTGACTATATAGTTTCCGGTCAGTTCTCCGGAAAGGCATACACCGAGGCTCAGAAATACGGAGATGTGGCTCTTGCGGCAACCTCAAAGCCGGATAACTTTACATACATTCCGGCAACGACCCGCGAGTCCTTCCGTCCCGACGCCTCATATGTTCACATCTGCTTCAACAATACCATCTACGGCACAAAATACAATTATATTCCCGACACCGGGGATATTCCGCTTGTAGCCGATATGTCCTCCTGCATTCTTTCCGAGCCTGTGGACGTCACCCGCTTTGGTGTTATCTATGCCGGTGCGCAGAAGAATGTTGCTCCTGCGGGACTTACGATCGTAATCGTTCGCCGCGACCTGCTGGGACACGCCCGCCCGGTATGTCCTACCATGCTTGACTGGAAGCCGATGGCGGAAAACGGATCGATGTACAATACTCCCCCCTGCTACAATATTTATATGGCGGGGCTGGTGTTTGACTATCTGCTTGGCGAGGGCGGTCTTGAGGAGATGAAGCGCCGCAACGAGCGCAAGGCGGCACTGCTTTACGATTATCTTGATTCCCAGAGCTACTATATCGCCCCCGTGCGTCCCGACTGCCGTTCGATGATGAACGTCACCTTCGTTACGGGAGATGCGGCGCTTGACAAGAAATTTGCCGCCGAGGCGGGAGACGCCGGACTCAAGAATATCAAGGGACACCGTTCGGTCGGCGGCATGAGAGCCTCTATTTACAATGCCATGCCCTATGAGGGAGTCGAAAAGCTCGTGAGCTTTATGCGCGAGTTTGCTGCAAACAATCCCAAAACGGTCTGAACATCTGATTGGAGTAACACTGAAATGAAAAATATTAAACTGATGAACAAGATCGCCGCGGTCGGCACTGATATTTTTGACCGCGCGGAATACAACGTAGACGCGGAGCTTCCGCTTGAATCGGCGGATGCGCTGATGGTGCGATCTGCGGCGCTTCACGACGTCGAGCTTCCGGCGCGCGTGCTGGCTATTGCCCGCTGCGGCGCAGGTGTGAACAACATCCCGGTTGAAAAATGCGCCGAGCAGGGCGTGGTCGTATTCAACACTCCCGGAGCCAACGCCAACGGCGTTAAGGAGCTTACCGTGTGCGCGCTGGCGCTTGCTTCCCGCGATATTGCCGGCGGTATCGAATGGGCGTCCTCCCTTGAGGGCGACGTTGCGGCGCAGGTCGAAAAGGGCAAGTCTGCCTTCGGCGGAGTTGAATTTTCCGGCAAGACGCTCGGTGTTATCGGACTTGGCGCTATCGGCGGTCAGGTTGCAAACACCGCGCTGAATCTCGGAATGAAGGTGCTGGGGTACGACCCGTATCTTACCGTTGACGCGGCGTGGAATCTTTCCGGCGGCATCGGACACGCGAAAACTCTCGATGAGATCTTCGAGGCGGCGGACTATATCACGCTGCACGTTCCTGCAGTTGCGGCGAATAAGGGAATGATAAATGCCGCAAGCATCGCAAAGATGAAGGACGGAGTGCGCATTATCAACCTGGCGCGCGCCGACCTCGCGGTTGCGGCGGACGTCAAAGCGGCGCTTGCCTCCGGAAAGGTTGCAAGCTATGTCACCGATTTCCCCACTGCCGAAACCGTCGGGGTAAAGGGGATCGTAAATATTCCGCACCTTGGCGCGTCTACCGAGGAATCCGAGGACAATTGCGCTGTCATGGCTGCCCGTCAGCTTGACGCTTATCTTAAGACCGGAAACATCCGCAACTCCGTCAACTATCCGACGGTCGAGATGCCGATGGGCGCGGGTACGCGTATCTGCGTGCTTCACGCCAACATTCCGGCGGTCATTGCAAATATCTCGGGCGTGCTTTCCGAGCGCGGAATAAACATTGAAAACCTCACCAACAAGTCAAAGGGCGACAACGCCTACACGCTGGTTGAGACTACCGGAGCGCTTGACGCCGCAGTCGCCGCCACGGTAAAGAGTGAGATCGAAGCGCTTGAGGGTATCCACCGCGTAAGAGTTATCTGAGCAGAACGGATGACCCGATAGATCCGATAAAGGATAAAATATGGCTGCCGCGTGGCTGATCTGGGTCAGTCCCTGCGGCAGTCTTTTTTGCGCTTTTGATCCCGTATAAAAAGCAGATTTTTTCTCTTTTGCGGCAATAAAAGCTGAAAAACTAATTTGATTTCAGCCGGAAATATGGTATAATATATTGTAATGATGAATTTGACCGAGGTACGGCATGAGTAGTAAAAAAGATCCCGCCGATATTCGCGGCGAGCTTGAAGCACTGCGCCGAGAGGTGGCATACCACGCGCGTAAATATTATGTTGACGATGCGCCGGAGATATCCGATTACGATTATGATATGCTCTATCGCCGCCTTGAGGAGCTTGAGGCGGAGCACCCTGAGTTTTTTGACCCTGAATCCCCGACTCAGCGCGTCGGGGGCGCTCCGCTTGAGCGATTTGAAAAGGTCACGCACCGGGTTCCGCTTAATTCCCTTACCGATGTTTTTTCCTTTGAAGAGCTGAAAGAATATCTCAGGAGCGCCGAGGCGCAGCTGAGAGAGGCAAATATCACTCCCGAGTGGTCGGTAGAGCCGAAGATAGACGGGCTTTCGGTAGCATTGACCTACGCGAACGGTGTGTTTGTGCGCGGAGCGACACGCGGCGACGGCAACGTAGGAGAGGACGTTACTCAGAATATACGCACGATCTTCTCGCTTCCTATGACGCTGCCGGAGCCGCTTAACATCACCATACGCGGTGAGGTCTATATGCCGCGCGCGGTTTTTGAGTCGATAAACGCAAAGCGAGAGGCGGCGGGGCAGACGCTTATGGCAAATCCCCGGAATGCTGCGGCGGGATCATTGCGTCAGCTCGACCCAAAGATCGCCGCGGAAAGACGGCTTGACGTATTTATTTTCAATCTTCAGGAGGGAAGCCTCTGGGCTGACGGTCATGAGCCTGTGTCGCACGCCGGGACTCTTGATCGGCTTTGCGAGCTTGGCTTGCCCGTGATCGGCGAAAGAATAATTGCGCGCACGCATGAGGAAATTTTTTCACATATCGGGCGGCTTGGCGAGCTTCGGGACGGGCTTGCCTACGATATCGACGGAGTGGTGATAAAGCTCGACTCACTTGCCGGGCGGCGCGTGCTCGGCGAGGGCACAAAAACTCCGAAATGGGCGGTGGCGTACAAATTCCCGCCGGAGACGAAATTTACAAGGCTTACCGACATCACCGTGGCTGTGGGGCGCACCGGAGTCCTGACCCCGGCGGCGGTGCTTGAGCCTGTCCGGCTTGCCGGAACAACGGTCAGCCGTGCAACTCTGCACAACATTGATTTCATCCGCGAGCGCGGGATAATGATAGGCGATACCGTCGCGGTTCGCAAGGCGGGGGATATAATTCCGGAGATCGTGGAAGCCTGTCCCGAAAAGAGGGACGGAAGCGAGCGTCCATTTTCAATGCCCGAGAGGTGTCCCTCCTGCGGCGAGCCTGTCACGCGCGACGAGACCGGCGGCGGGGAAGGAGCGGCGTATCGCTGCACCAACTCGGCGTGCCCGGCACAGCTTTCGCGCAGTCTTGAGCATTTTGCGTCAAAGGACGCAATGAATATCGAGGGGCTTGGTCCTCAGATCATCGAGCTGCTTATTTCAGCCGGACTTGTAAGGACAGCGCCCGACCTTTATGAGCTGAAGCCCGAGCAGCTGGTTTCCCTTGAGCGTATGGGCGAGCTTTCTGCAAGAAATTTGACTGACGCGATATCCCGCTCAAAGACCGCAGGCCTTGAGCGGCTGATATACGCGCTGGGCATCCGCAACATCGGAGAGGTTGCGGCGGCGGCAATGGCTGCGCGCTTCGGAACTCTTGACGGCTGTATTGCGGCAACGTATGACGAGCTGTGTTCAATTGAGGATTTCGGCGATATTACGGCGAGGTGCGTGCTGAATTTCTTCTCGCATCCTCAGAATATTGAGCTTTGCAGGCGGCTGACTGCGGCGGGACTTGTAACCGAGTCAACGGCAAAAAAAGCGGATGACACGCTTGCGGGTCAGACCTTTGTACTGACCGGCACACTGCCGAACATGACCCGCGACGAGGCGTCGGCTCTGATAAAAGCGCACGGAGGCAAGGTATCGGGTTCTGTTTCAAAAAAGACTTCGTATGTTGTAGCGGGAGAAGAAGCAGGCTCAAAGCTGACAAAGGCGCGCGAGCTGGGAGTCGCCGTTATCGACGAGGCGGCACTGCTTGCAATGCTCGGCGACTGAAAAATTTTTTGGGTGTATCTTTTGCGGGTACACCCTTTTTTTGAAAAAAATATTGCGCCTTGCGAGTGGCAAATCCCGGCTTTCCACTTGACCCGTGGACATAGATGTGATATACTGAGTTGCGGGCGCTTGATTTGCGGCTGTAAACACGAAATTTTGTCGGTAAATTTAATTTACTGTGATATGGAATAATGTGTAAACTCCCATCCGATTTTTTGGCTGTTTCCGCAATATCGCCGAAGATTAGATTACTGTGAACGATAATTGGCTGAATCAGTTAGATATACGTATAACAAATTAGACGAATATCTATAATAAAAGGGATATCAAATCGAACATTGCTTTGACGGAAGATACCGCCAAAATCACAAAAGTCCGAGATATTCAAGCAGTCCGTTGTATATTGCCTCGGCAAAAAGCTCCGGCTCGTCATGCATAAGCCTTGCGTCGTTGGGGTTGGTGATAAACCCAAGCTCAAGCAGTACCGCCGGCATACGCGTCTTTCTCAGCACATAAAGCCCGCTGCGGGTAACGACTCCGCGGTTGCGCAGTCCTGTCAGACGGTTGAGCCACTCAAGAATATCCGCGCCAAGCGAAGCCGCCGCCGAGGGCTGTGAAAATACGAGCGCCTCGCTTCCGCTGGGCGTCGGGCTGTCGGAAGCATTTGTGTGCAGGCTGATAAAGTAGTCAGCTCCCCATGCGTTTGCCTCGTTTACGCGCGCGGCAAGGCTTGTGGTGTTGCTTGTTCCGAGCTGTGTTGTGGGCGTCGGGCGGGAGAGCTTCACTTCAAAATTCCCGTTTGCCTCAAGAAGCCGGGCAAGCTCCTGCCCTATCGTGTACACAAGGTCCTGCTCGCGGTATCCGTTGCCCTCGGAGCCTGCGTTGGGATTGACGGGATTGTGTCCCTGATCTATGTAAATTTTATATGCCATAAAAACCTCCCCGAACCGTTTGCTTGGGTTCGTTATCCATTGTATTATATGCGGATCTCCAAGGCATGGTGAGGGGGGCAAGGAAAGGATAACTCTGAATGGAAGCTTCAAAGAAAAGTCAAATTGCGAAGGATGAGATCATTAGTCCGGCTCCCGAGGCGGGCGTTTGCGATGGTGGAGCATATAATTATGAAGACGGTGAGCGCGAGCATAACCGTGTTGAGGGCGGGACGCTTTATCTTGTGGCGACCCCGATCGGAAACCTTGCGGATATGACCTGCCGCGCGGTAAAGGTGCTTTCGGAGGTGGATTTTGTCGCCGCCGAGGACACCCGTAACTCCGGCAGACTGCTTGCAAGATACGGTATTTCAAAGCCGATGGTGTCATATCATGAGCATAACAAGGCGTCGCGCGGCGCAGAGATAGCCGACCGCCTTGCCGCCGGAGAGAGCTGCGCGCTTGTCACCGACGCGGGGACTCCCGGCATATCCGACCCCGGAGAGGACCTTGTGAGTCTGTGTGCCGGGCGGGGAATACCCGTGGTGCCTCTGCCGGGAGCCTGCGCGGGAATTTCGGCGCTTATTGTGTCGGGGCTTCCCACATCCCGATTTTGCTTTGAGGGTTTTCTTCCCGCGTCGGGCAGGGAACGCCGGGAAAGGCTTGCGGAGGTCGCTGCGGAGCGGCGCACCGTGATACTCCATGAAGCACCGCACCGTCTGCGCGCTACTCTTTCCGATCTTCGCGAGGCGACATGCGGAGAGCGCAGGATCTCGATATGCCGTGAGCTTACAAAGCTCAATGAGCAGATACTTCGGCTGACGCTTGACGGCGCGGTGGAATATTATGATAAGTGTGAGCCGCGCGGAGAATACGTGCTTGTGCTTGAAGGAGCGGCAAAGTCAGCGGAGACAGAATTCTGGCGGGGGCTTGACATTGCCGCCCATGTGAGGCATTACATCGAATCCGGAATGCCGGAGCGAGACGCCGTAAAAGCGGCGGCGCGCGACCGCGGAGTGCCGAAAAATGCGGTGTATAACGAATACGTGCGGCTGAAAAACGAAGAAAAATGAATTTTTCCGGCTTTTGACTTGCAAATTGTGCCTTTGGACTTGATTTAGATTTGAGTTTGTGCTATAATATTAGAAATTGTTTTTTGGAGTCGAATATGAGCAATAAGTTATCCTGCTGTGTGGTCGGAGCCACCGGAATGGTGGGTCAGCGTTTTCTGACCCTGCTTGAAAATCATCCTTATTTTGAAGTCACCTGCCTTGCTGCCTCGGCGCGTTCGGCGGGAAAGACCTACCGTGAGGCGGTTGGCGGACGCTGGAAAATGACCACGCCTATGCCGGAGAAGTTTGCCTCCATGCCCGTGGTTGACGCTTCCGACGCCGATATGATCGCGGCGCGCGCTTCATTTGTTTTTTGCGCGGTAAATATGTCAAAGGACGAAACCAAGGCACTTGAGGAGAATCTTGCGCGCCATGAGCTGCCCGTTATTTCCAACAATTCGGCAAACCGCTGGACGCCGGATGTGCCTATGATAATTCCGGAGATCAACGCCTCGCACGCGGAGGTCATAGCTCACCAGCGTGCGCGTCTTGGCACCCGCCGTGGATTTATCGCGGTGAAGCCCAACTGCTCTATCCAGTCGTATGTTCCCATGCTGACACCTTTGCGTGAGTTCGGCATTACAAATGTGGTCGCCACTACCTATCAGGCGATCTCGGGAGCGGGCAAGACCTTTGCCGAGTGGCCTGAAATGGTGGATAACGTGATACCCTTCATCTCCGGCGAGGAGGAGAAGAGCGAAAAAGAGCCGCTGCGCATCTGGGGCAATGTGGTCGGAGGGGAGATAGTACCCGCCGCCGCGCCGCTTATCACCACACAGTGCATTCGCGTTCCGGTGACGGACGGTCATACCGCCGCGGTGTTTGTCAGCTTTGAAAAGAAGCCGACCAAGGAGGAAATACTTGAGCGTTGGAGAAATTTCCGCGGTCTGCCGCAGGAATTGGGACTTCCCAGCGCGCCGGAGCATTTCATCACATATTTTGAGGAAGATAACCGTCCTCAGACCGTGCTTGACCGCGGTCTTTACGGCGGCATGGGAGTGTCGGCGGGAAGACTGCGCCCCGACACGTTGTTCGACTGGAAGTTTGTCGGGCTTTCCCATAACACACTGCGCGGCGCCGCAGGCGGTGCCGTGCTCAACGCCGAGCTGCTTTACCGGCTGGGGTATCTTGACTGAAACATCACTTAATAAAAATAAATTCCGCAGGCTGTTGCGCATTGGCGCGGCAGTCTGCGGAATTTTCTCATTGTCGATAACGTCTGCAACGGGTGGCAAAATAATGAAAATTTCTTCAATACAGCTTCTTGACGTTACGATCCATCCGTCACGGCTGCGCCGTGCCACCTCCCTTTACACAAGGGAGGTTTATCTGACTCAAACGATTTTTCCTCTTTCGGAGGAAGATCAATATACTTTTATTAGTTTCGAAATTGCCGATATCCTCGTCAACATAATGGCTCCCTCGGTGAAGGAGGTCGATCATGCAGACACTATCCTCACTCCCGCAGTTTTTTCGATAGCCTCATTGCACCTGAAAAACACTGTCGACTATGAATGCTTTAACGATGCTTTGCTGTCACTTACAGTTTACCGCAAACTCAGGCTCCCTTGTGTAAAGGGAGCTGTCAGCGCAGCTGACTGAGGGATCGTTTATTCTGTAAAACCGTGAATAATGGATGTATGAACGCATCCTAATATTATCTCAAGGAGAGCGGCTGGTTACGTGATCTTCTTCCGTCACTCGTCGATGGAGCTTTTGTTCCTCAAAATGCAGAACGATATATATTTTTACAAAATACCAAAAAACGCCACAAAAAGCCTTGAAATGACCTTAACTATGTGCTATAATCAATTTGCGATTGCAATACTAATACTTTGAATCGGAGGATGTTATGGAATTACATCTAAAAAGAAATACAAGTGTATTACTTATTTCCTTGCTTATGTTTTCTGTTTTGTTTATAACTGCCTGTAATCCGCTGTCTGATATCCATGAAGATTCCGGAAACACCACACAGGAGGAAGCAACGAGCTCCCCTGCTGTTCTTGAAACTTGGCAGGACAAATGGAACGCGGCTTTGGTGAACAAAAGTGTAGATATATCGAGTCTCAGACTTTACAGTTTGATAGACGGTATTATTTCTACAAGTCCGCCATATGCCTATGCGTCTGATAAGGAAACTATCGGCAGATTCATTGGTTTGTTTGGTGATATCGATCTGAATTTTCAACAGCGTTCCGATGAGGAATATAATACATTGCTGACTACGACTGCAAACGTTATTGATTTTCTGATAAAAATCAATGACGATGAGAATAGTATTGAATTCAGAATGTATGACAACGGACGTTTGGAATATGAGGAAAACGGTATTACGTACATATCAGATAAGTCGCTGAACTACGACGGATTCAAAGTTTTTTACGAGGAAATTAAAAAAACCGGACAGAGCTGAAGTAACAACAGCTATCGGCTGAAAAAGCATATTTTTCGGGCGATGTTTTTCATATTCTTTTAACATGAAATAGCTCGTAAAAAGTGGATGAAGTTTGACAGATAACTCCACATCTATGCGCTTTTTATATTTATTTGTTATTACATGACTTTTTTATATATTACAAAAATAAACCAATAAAAACTCTTGACATGACCTTAACAATGTTCTATAATCAATTTGCGGTCTCAATACCAATACTTCGAAACGGAGGATGTTATGAAATCATATCTAAGAAGAAATACAATCATATTGCTTATTTCCTTGCTTATGTTTTTATTTTTGTTTATAACTGCTTGTAAGCCGCAGACTGAACGCACGGATACAACTATGGTTGATACATATAATGAAACAACTGACATCGACGAGCATTATGCAATATGTCTAAAAAAATGGAAAGATGCTGTCACAGAGCAAAACATCAAAGTATCAAATATTAGAATAGTTAAGAGAGGTGTTGCGTTTGCAAGCTCAACATCTGCCCCAGTAGAGGTAAAGGATGGCAAAGTCATATATTTATCAAATACAGGGCGTGAGATAAGTCAAGAAAAAATTAAGGATTTTCTTGACCTTTTGAAATTATATAATCTTGAATTCAGCGCCGACAATACAGTTCAAGAATCAACTTTTGAATTAAGTGCCATAAGCATTAGTATAGAAGCAGACGGTGACGGTGCGTATATCGTGCTTAACATTTTTGAAGACGGTCATGTTGAATGCTGCTTTGAAAACGGCAAAGAGAATCAAGTGTATTATATAGCTAACTCACAGGTTGACTATGATCAATTCAAAGTGAATGAATGGAGATGAATTAAATATGGCTGGAAAGTGAAAACAGCTATCAGTGCATAAAATGCAGAGTGATTACACAGTATATACCGATAATTGCTGATAGTATACCAGAAGAAATACTTCTTAGAATTAATGCAAGATATTCAGGACTTGATGAATTTGCATTGATGTTAAGCGATAATGTGGCACTGTGCTATATCAGCGGGCAGTATTACATGGTGAAGCAGAGTGCAGAAGCAGTAGAAGCTGACGCATTGCAAACTGTCAAAAATGCAATTATGGCTTCCGTTACCCACCAAAACGAATAAGCTTTTAATGCTGCGGCAATTCTGCCGCAGCATTACTTTTCGCAACAGTTCGGGCTGTCGCTTTATGCGGCAGCCCGACGGGTTTTATTTTATCGTTTGGTCAATCGAAACAGGACTCAGGGCAGCTTTTTTCCGCACTTGCGGCAAAAGCTGTAATCCTTTTCTGCGGCAGCGCCGCAATACGGGCAGAAGCCGTTACCGTCGGAGTGGTTCTTCTTTTCCTCCGGCTTGTTTTCAGGCTTATTCCCAAACAGTTCATTAAGTGGGTCAGGCTCTTCGTCGCCGTCGGTTATATCGTACATCGACGGTCGGTTGCGGCGGGTAGCTCCGATAAAATTATATATCGTGATAGCAAGCGCCATCAGCGTCCATATCACGCCGAACATTGCAAACAGGAAGTCGGCTCTCATGGCGATCGACGTCCATACGATGCCGATAAGCACCATGAATATTCCCATTATCCCGCCAAGCAGGGAGGGTCCTCTGCCTTGTTTTATGCTTTTCATATGGCGATATCCTCCAAAAATGTGCCGGTATCGGGCTGTTTCCGAAACGTCAGACTTTGGGAAGCTGTTTTTTGGTCACCTTGTTCCAGATTGCTCCGACAATGAAGAAGGCTGCGACGGAAAAGCCGATGCCGAGTATCATACCTCCGATAACGTCGGTCGGGTAGTGAATGTAAAAATAAAGTCTTGAAAACGCGATGAGCACGGCAAGCACCAGTGCGGGTGCGCCCCATTTTTTGTTGCAGAGGAAGATCCCGAACGCGCCCTCAAAGGAGGCGAGGGTGTGACCGGAGGGGAAGGAATAGTCGGATGGCGGGGAGATAAGGAGCGTGGCGCGTGTGACAGCCGGCGACCACGCGGCGTTGTCGTACGGGCGCACACGGTGGATAAGGGGCTTAAGTATCCCGTTGCCGAAGATAACGCCCATAAGCAGCGCCGCGCCCATAACGCAGCCGGTCTTGCGCGTCTTTTTGAAGCACAGAAGCAGGGCGGCAAGGGCTATCCAGAACCAGCCTGCGTCGGCAAGGTGGGTTATGATGCTGAAAAAGCCGTCAAAAAACGCGTTGTGAAAATGCTCGTTTATGTAGTTGAGTATCGAATAGTCAAAGCTGTATATTGCGTCCATGTATTTTGTCCTTTCTGGATTTGTACGTAATACCCGGTATGCGCGGGAGCGGCTTGCGGTCAGTCGTTACGGATATCGTAAATAAGCCACTTGCCGTCAACAAGATGCAGTCGCACTGTTACGTTGATATCGTTTTTCCACTCCGGATAGTTCTTGTCGCCGTACGGGTCGGTGCATTCGATAAGCACCTGCGTAAAGCTGATGTGCGCGGCTACGGCGGTTTTGTCGTCCGACTCGTAGCGATAGTTTTCGTCGACCACATCGTCAAATCGGTAGCTCTTGTGCCACATTATGTAGGACTGGCTTATCAGCTTGTCAAGCGAGTTGAAAAAATCCGATGAGGTATCAAAATACTTGTTCCGCTCCGCCTTGGTGGCGTCGTCCTGCATCCAGCGTGCGTACGTCTGTACCGCCGTCACAACATACTCGCCGATCTCGGCGCGTATTGCGTCGCTCTCCTGTTTTTTACGCTCCGCCTCAAGTCTTTCTTCCTCCTGACGGCGCGCTTCTTCATCCGCTATCTTCTGGTTGTACGCGCTGACAAGACCGTCAATATATGCGCTGTCGGCGCGGTATACCACGGTTTCGGGGTCAAAGCTCAGTTCGTAATCCACGCTTCCGTCCGCCGCAGACACCGTTACCGTCGGCTGGATGAACAGCCCGTCAATGAAGTAATTCTGCATGGTGCGCGCCGCTTCGTCCCCCTCGGGGAAGTAAACAGCCTCGTCAAGCACCACGGGGTCGCCGTATTTGTATTCGTCGCCAAGGGTCATGCCGTTCACCTTTACCACTGCTCCGGCAGGTGCGTATATGTTTGCTCCGCAAAGCGGGGTAAGGCTTATCTCGGTTTCTCCGAGCGTGTAAAGCTCAAGCTGCAGCTTTTCGCTTTTCTGCCCGCTCTTTACAAGGGTAAAGCTGCCGACGTGATTTTTGCCTACCGAAACGGAATATTTCAGTACATCCGGGTCGTCGGAGGAGGTCTGGGTGTAGTGCCACTCGCTGTCCTGACTTCCGAACAGCCCGCGGGCATAGTCGGTCACGACCGCAAGATCCTCGGCGGGGGATATTTTAATATCCGTGCTGTGAGCAACAAGGTAATCGTAGTCGCACGAGCGGAAGTATTTTTCAAAAACCTCCTCGGCAACGTATTTGGGCTGGCTCTGCTCGTATTCCACAAGCAGACCCGAAACCCGGTTAAGCACCACGACCCATGCGATGGCGATCACAAGAAATATCGCCAGCCACACTATCCAGAAAACCGGACCGAAGCCCACGCGCGGCTTGCCGTTTTTGTTTCTGCCGGAAAGTGGTATCCGCTTGTCCTCCGGCACGCGGCGCTCTATCGGTCTGCGCTCGACAGAGGCGTTATTTGACTTGTCGGTCATTGCGCACCTCCTACTGCAAAGTATGTGGGAATGCGGCGGGGAGTCGTAAACGCCTTGTAGATATTTACAAGCCCCATCTTCTGGTATGTATCGAGCTTTGACATATCATAATTATAAAGATTGTAATAGTCGCGGTAATACATTATGGCAGAGGAGCCGCCGTCAAGCATACCCGCGTTCACCGCGCCGAAGCGCAGCATAAGGTCTATCATATCATTGTATGACGCTCCGGGGCTTGCTCCGGTCCTGCCGTCGGTGACTATCATGACTATGGCGCCGTCCTCGCGCTGACCTATTGCCGTGCGCTGTGAGACAGCGGTGTCCCCGCGGCGCTTGACGGAGATAGTGTCTCCTGTCTGCTGTATCAGTATGTTGTTTCTCTGGAAGCAGACGCCGTCGCGGATGCCAAGCGCGTCAGCCTCCTTGCGGGTAAGACCCTCGCGCAGTATCATTTGGTTGTTCTTGTCAAAGCCGATAAAGGTGCGGGTAAGACCGTCGTCCCAGACGCAGTTACCCTGCGAATATGTGATGCCCATCGGGATGCTGCCGTTTCCGCCGCCGCCGTTATCGGGGTACTCCCCTGCGTTTATCATCAGTGTGACTTTGTCGCGCTCGGCAAGGTCCCAGAAGCGGATACCCGGCTGATTGCTTTTGAAATCACTGGAGGTCGCGGTGTAGACGCGGGTGGGGTCCTTGATTATCGCAACATATGCGCGGCAGTGGGGGGCGTTTACCACCTTGAAGATGATACCGTCGATAGCCTTTGACCAATCGACCTCCGGTTCGGGAGTGTTTTCCTGATGTTTTTCTGTGGTCACGGGTTCAATGTGCTGACCCTCAGAGTCGGTCCTGACACGCTGAACGCCATCGGTTTTGCCGCCGATGTCAATTATCTCCTCGTTTGACGCTTTGGCGGAGGCAAGGATCGCGTCCACCTTGTCGGAGGAAAGCACAAGACCCGGTATCCATTTTGTGGCGCTTGCCTGCATCGCCATGTTCACAAGCGTGTCGCGCATGGTGCTGCTCGGACCGTTTGCCACGGCGTACGCAAGACTGTAGATCATTGCGATCAGAAGTACAAGTATCAGCCCTATGGATATGAATATCCTGCCGACTATCCGTCCTGCTGAGCCTTTACGGGATTTTGCCGTTGATTTCATTTTGGATGCTTGCTCCTTAAGATTTACTTTGACTTGGACTCTTTTGACGCGACCTTTGCCGGTCTGAACACCCATTCGCGCTGGAGACGGAAGCCGACAAAGTAAAGTATCGTGTCAATTATCATTTTGAACAGCGTTTTGAGTCCCGCCGCCTCGGCGTGGAAGATGTAGCCGAGAAGCGCGACGCCTCCGGCAGAGGCGAGCATTATCGGGACTGCGATAGTGTAGTATTTGAGAATTGTCTTGGCAAGGTTGTTTTTATTGTGAAAGACCACCTTGCGGTTGATACAGAAATTCACAAGCGAGGAGACGATACGCGCCGTTACCGTTGCTCCAAGCGTGGTAAAGCCGCAGAATATCTGCGATGCAAAGCGCGTGAGAAGATAAAACAAAAGCAGGTCTACCAGAGTTGCGGCTCCGGAGGAGAAAAGATATTTGATTATAAGCGCGTAAATGCGCAGCGAGTCGCGCACCGGGCGGAAGTGCGAGGTCTGGTTTTCCTCTATGTAAACGGTTTCTATCCCGCGTTCGTGGTAGCGTATGCCAAGACCTTTAAGCGCCAGAAGCATATTTGTTTCGTATTCGTAGCGTTCGCCGTCCACCGTTGAGAGGGCGGGAAGCGCAAAGGAGGGAATGGCGCGCAGTCCCGTTTGCGTGTCGGACACGCGCAGCCCGCACAGCACCAGAAATACGGCGGAGGTTATGCGGTTGCCCATGCGGCTGCGGGGCGGAACGTCTGGCAAAGAAAAGTCGCGCACGCCGAGAACAAGGTCGCCGCTTTCAAGCGTTTCTTCGGCACAGCCGAGAATGTCGCAAACGCGGTGCTGCGCGTCGCCGTCGGCAGTCACGACTCCTTCACGCTCCGGGCGGTTCTCAATAAACCATGAGAATGCGGTCTTGAGCGCCGCGCCCTTGCCGCGGTTGACTTCATGCGTCAGCAGCGTCATTGAAGGATGAAGACTGGGGTCTGGAAAGAATTTAAGACAGTCCTCGCGGCTGCCATCGTTTACTACAATAATGTCATCAAAGCCTGCGTCCTCAAGTCCGGATATCACGGTTTCAAGCTTTTCGTCCGGATTGTAGGACGGGACGATCACAGATACGCGTTTTGTCGCTGATGCTGCTTCATTTTGGGTGGTCATAAGTAAGTCATTCCTTTCGGAGTGCATAATATACTATCATAATTATAGCATATAATTCGAAAAAACACAACTCCCTTTATGGATTAACAGGTCACGAAAACAGAAAAAGTTAAAAAATTCTGTCAATTTATCCACCGCTCAATTAAAAAAGCGTAACAGCCTGCTCCTGCGCTATCGGCTGATTGCCCCGCCGTCTCGGGATATGGCGATAAAAACACAAGAAAAATCAGAAAAAATTATTTTTTTCCGAAAAAGGTATTGCAAAGCGCACGGGTTTGTGCTATAATAATCAAGCACGGTCAAGGAGGCATAGCTCAGTTGGTTAGAGCGCACGGTTCACATCCGTGAGGTCGAGAGTTCGAGTCTCCCTGTCTCCACCATTTTCAAAAATATCCCATGGGGCATTAGCGCAGTTGGGAGCGCACAACACTGGCAGTGTTGGGGTCAGGGGTTCGAATCCCCTATGCTCCACCAAAAAATAAAGGATGGCACACGCCATCCTTTATTTTTTGATGAAACTTCAACGATTCGAACCCCCTCAAGCCCGGCAAAGCCTGGACTTGATCATGCTTTGCGCCAAGCAGAACTGGCGGTTATCACCGGCAGGCGCGCAAAGCGGGGTTCAGAATCCCCTATGCTCCACCAAAAAATAAAGGATGGCACACGCCATCCTTTATTTTTTGATGAAACTTCAACGATTCGAACCCCCTCAAGCCCGGCAAAGCCGGGACTTGATCACGCTTTGCGCTAAGTAGCACTAACGCATATTGCTGTCAGACGCGCAAAGCGGGGTTCCGATTTCTTTTGCCACTGCCAAAATAAAATGGCGGCTTTGTCGTTTTTTGTGTGAAATTCATTCCTCGCGGAATTGCAGGGGGCGGATTTCATATCCGATTTTACGGTGTTTTTTATGCGATCATTCCGTTTGACATATGATACCCAATGTCTGCTTCTGCTGCGATATCCTCAGAATGAGTTACAACTATAACGCATTTGTCTCTTTCATGGGCAAGAGATTTAAGAAGACCTATTATGTTTTCGCTGTTCTCATTGTCAAGGTTTCCGGTCGGTTCATCTGCAAGAATTATCTGTGAATCCGCCGCTATCGCCCTTGCTATCGCCACGCGCTGCTGTTCCCCTCCCGAAAGGGTCAGAGGTCGTTTGCCGAACAGCTCATCCTTGATGCCGACCCGCCTGAGAATTTCACGGGCGATGTTTTTTCTGTTTTTGGGGTCGCTGTGTGTTATTTCAAGGGAAAGCATCACGTTTTCAAGCGCGGTGAGATGATGAATAAGATTGTATGACTGAAATATCATCCCGATATTCTTCCGGCGGTACACCGAGGGCTTTTCGGAAGATATTGATACTCCATTGTACAGTATTTCTCCGCTCAGCGGAACGTCAAATGCGGCGATAAGGGAAAGAAGCGTGGTTTTTCCCGACCCGCTGCGCCCCGTGACGGCATACATCTTCCCGGCGTCGAATTCCGCGGTCACATTTTTCAGAGCGTGAACCTTCCCGGATCTCAGCTCATAGTCGTATGAAACATCTTTTATCTCAAGTAAAGCCATTGTTATTTCTCCTTTTTCATCAGGCTTCCGCCGACAGCCGCCCATGATGAGAGCAGAGCACAGCCGGATAAGCCGAGCCATGATATAAACAGCAGGCAGATGAGCTGCCACGGCATTATGAACCGGATGGATGTATCGGTTTGCAGATACCTTCCGACCGCCCCCTCAAGCTGGGCTTTTACGCTTTCGCTGTTTTGCATAAGCTCGGCTACTCTTGACATGTTTTCCGCCGTGCTTACGGTGGAGCGATATGCGGCGTCGTTTATACGTGCGCAAATACCGCTGCCGAACACATATCCTAACGCTATTCCGGTAAGGATGGCAGCAAGCAGCACAAGCGATATCTCAAAGCAGACCGAAAGCGCGATACCGCCCTCGTTTTTTCCGAGCGTGCGCAGCGTGTAAATTTCGCTGTGACGTCTTTTTACCGAATATAAAACGAGCAGAACGGTAGCAGCAATGCCGAAAATCACGGAAAGCAGGAAAATTCCCGATGCAAAGCCGCGTATTCCGTTTATCTGTGAAACGGCGAATTTGTAGTCATAGTCGTCCGCCTCAATCAAATAATCCTCCGCTCCGATACCGGAGTCAATAAGTGAGCGTATCACATCAGGCGCATCCGCCGGGGAGTCGAGCGCCATTTTAAGCTGAACGATTCCGACCTCGTCAATGGCACTTATGTTATCCCGGTATTTGTTCAGGGCATTGCTATTGCTTTGGTAATAATCCTGTGCGCGGTAGACCGTTTCCCAAAGCTCCGGAGGGCATATTATACGGCTTTCCATCATTTCGGCGCTGAAATATCCAGCAACAGGGACTGACGTCCTCGGCTCGCTCTGCCCGTCTTTCTGCTTAAGTGCAAGATTAAGGATATCGTTTGATATCTGATATTTCCCGTCGACAACTGAGAAATGATTGCTGAGCCCGCTTGTCTTTACTGCGTACCAGCCTATTACGATATTTTCGGGCGACTCGAGAAAATCGTATATTTCCTTGGAAAGGAGCACGCCGTCGCCGTACGACATTCCGTCGCGATATGTAACGCTGATATCCGCCGGGGCGTTGCCCAACGCGATGGGAAGCTGTGATTCATCGGTACATCCGACCGAGGAAATATTCCATACCGTTCTGTGTGGCAGTATCAGCCGAGACGGAGCCGTGTGAAACGGCTTTCCGCTTGCAACTTCCGCTTCGATCCCCGAAAGCTGCTTATCGGTTCGGATAAGCTCCAGCTGAAATAAATACGGGTTTGTTGTGTATTCGGAGATGGTCAGCCTGCTTTCGGCTTTTATGATGTCCAGAATATCAAGGTCGATAAGCGCGGTGTTTACGTCCGTTAACAGGTATTTGCCTTTATCGGTCAGTACGTGGTCATACTTTTTCTTTACGGTGAGGGTAAGCGTTGCGTTATACGAGTTTTCAATACGTTCAAGCGCTTCGTCGCAGGAGCGAGTTACCGAAAAGCAAAGTAAGATCAGAACGACTGCAAGGACAGCCGACAAAAACAGCGGAAGAAAAGCACCGGGCAGACGGATAATGTTTTTTATCATTCTTTTCATTTACATCCTGCCCTCCTATTCCTGATTTGTGAGGAGCTTCATGGTGCTTATTCTGAATATCCCGGCAAATGCGCAGATAACAGCAATAACGGCGCAGGGGAGTATCAGAATAAGTGCCCTGCCGATGCTGTCGGCAACAAACGCACTGTCTGTCAGACTGTACACTGCGGCGATCTCGTCAGACAGGCTCATAACCGAATCGGAGGTGGTGATGGCAAGCGATTCCGCGGAAATATTGCCAAGAGACCCCGCAAGCAGAGAATTTGAAATATCTGATCCGTATATCATCACAGCCGCAAAAGCAAGCAGTATCCCCACAGTCATTGTAAGCCCCAGCTCCACAGAGAGTGCGCCTGCAATGCCCGCCTTGCCGTTTCCCATTGCAAGATAAATTCCGTATTCTTTTTTTCTTGAGCTTACAAGCGAAAATACTATTATCATGCAAAGAATTGCCGCTGTTGCCGCAAATATAAGCTGAGTCACCTCAAATACGCGCTCCAGCGAGCGCACACCGCGGTTGTTGGATTCAAATATATCTCCGACGCGTATGAAATAAGCCGGAAAGCCCCCGCCCATTGCATATTTGTTTACCAGCTCCTCAACCTGACCGATAAGCGAGGCGTCGTCAAGCTTGATCTGATAATTGTAGCATCCGAGGCAATATGCCCGCTCAAATGTTGAGAGCGGCACGAATATCCGGTTTTCGGGGAGATTATAGCTGAAACGTATTCCGTCTTTGCTGTATGCAGTATTTATCCTGTAAATACCTACAACGGTAAACGGCTCATAGACTTCCTTAGACATACGGATATCTATACTGTCTCCGACCGATATATCGTTAAGGGACGCTACCTCCTCGCTCAGCATACATACATTGCTTTTATTGTATCTGTCGTCCGGAACAAGGAGTCGCCCCGCAGTAAGTGTCAGCTCGCCGCGGGTGAATTCGGTCAGCTCTGTACATTTTGTGATACCGTAAAGGAGAAAAATGCCGCTGTCATTCAGCCACTCCGGCAGCAGTGGGGCAATGCTTGCCGTTGTCTGCCCGTATGCCTCGGCAGTAAAATCGGTTATGTTGTAAAAATAGTCGTTTATTTCTTTTATGCTGCCCCAGCTGCCGCTGTACATCTTGTTTGTTGAGGCATATCCGTTATATCCGGTAATGGCGTAAATGTCATCTGATCTTCTGTCAACAAGCAGTCTGTAATAGTCGGAGTAGGGGTTTTCGTTTCTCGATCTGTAAAGGTCGCAAACGCCTACGATGAGGGAGGAAAGCATAAGAGCAAGTGAGATAAAGAAAAACAGCGCGGAGATAAGTATTGATGTTCCGCGCCGCCGCCAGAAGCTTTTTGCGCCATATATCAGAAAGTTCATCGCGCCACCGTCCCTTCCGACGTGTCGTACGGAACATATTCGTAGTCAAAAACAGCGCGGCACTTGCTGCAGCGGCTCTCAATTACGACGAACAGCTTGCCGTCAATAATGGCATAGCCGCCTGCTTGGGCGGACTTAAGTATGTGCGGTTCTTCCGGCTTGAGTATCATCAAGCATCTTTGGCAGTATTCGACATGACCCGAGCCGACGTCCTTTACACCCGGCACATGTCCGTTATCGCAGTTCTCGCCCCCAAATGGGAAGAACTGCCCCGTCCCGTGCTCTCGGGATTCAAGCATTTCCTGCATATCCGGGTTGGTGGAAAGCTCCTTTGACTTTTCACACGATGCGCAGAAAAGCAGTAAAACGCAAATTACAATCAAAAATACCGTTTTCTTCATTCTGCTACCTTTTGACTGATATCTGTAACATCCGTTACATCTGTCGCATCTGTAAAATCCACCACATCCGTTACATCTGTCACATAATAAAATAAGGTATAATAATAGCTTTTGCTTGGGTCATACTTCTTGCCGAGTAGTTCTTTTATTTCATTAATGGAATTGAATGTAGCGTCATCCGGGAACATCTTCTTTGTATATTGCTTCACAACATATTTGAAAGTCCCGTCCTCCTGCTTTTCGCCGTTAAGTCCGATAAACAATTCGTCTGCGGGTGTCTTCAGTATAGCGGATAATAGGTCAAAGCAGTATCTTGTTTCGCTTGTGTAAAAAATAATTTTTTCTCCGTTTCTTTCTGCGGAATTGACAATAAGTGAATATCCTTTTTTACTGTCATCATAAAGTTCAAACGCTGGCTCGTAAACTATCTTCTGACCGTCCTCTGGAAGCAGGATTTCCTTTATCTCAATTGGTTCACCCTCATGCACATTTTTCGGATCATAGGTTATAATATTATTCACTGACATGCTGATTGTTGCATCGTCTGAGGTTTCCGGCGTATTTGTGTCGACGGGAGTTTCTTGAGGTTTATTACATGATATCAATCCAAACGCAAGAAACAAATATAATGTTATAATAATTATTTTTTTCATTTATATTTCTCCTTATTTCAATAGTGCTTGCCGCAGTAAAAACTGCGGCAAGCATAGGTCAAAATAACTTATTGATCAGGATCCCATGCCATATAATACGGATATGCCATTTGACAGTATTGGCAGTTATTTTCTTCATCAAAGTAATTAGGATGGTTGGAAGGATAAAAATATCCTATCGTATAATGATAACCGCACACGGTACAATCCCGCGTCAGATAATGACCTTTGTTAGGCATAAATCCTCTCCAAATAACAGTAGGTGTAAGAGAACATTCAACGGAATCACCAGATGTTTTTCCGCACATGAATTCCTCATATTCATCAGTATTTGTGCATGTTAAAATATGATAATAATCACCATTATACAAATGATGATAAGGTTCATAATTGTGAATATAAATCGTACCATGTCCACATCTTTCGCATGGCAGAGTTTCCACATCCTGATGATTTGTACAATTATCCCAGTTGTAACATTCTTCGACTATATATGCTGAGCATCCATCACTTGAACAAAAAAAGTATGCTGATTATTTCCGCTATGATATCCTCCGAAAATTGAAAAGTCGTGATTACGGCATGTTCCTTTAATTTCTGCATTTGTTTGGGTGCTTAAATTGGAAGCATATGCCGGAATCAGACATACTGAGAGCAAAAGAACAGCGGTAAGTACAAAGCTGATAATTTTTTCATTTTTTATGGTCCTTTCTTTGAAAGCACATTTTTTATTGTTTGTTAATAATGTTTTCGACAATACATTCTGACTGAATAATTGTTACTGCTAAAGAATTACAGACTCATAGGGCGCATAAACATACCGTAATGGGTTTATGCGCGATTTGTCAGTAAGATCATCCTTTGGTAATCAATGCACAGGGCGCGTGACGGCGGGATCTGAAGGCGCAAATGGAAAATATTAGCTTTATGGATGCCGTTGCTGTTCATTTGCTTTTCTCCTTTCTGTTTGTAAATTATTTCTGTTTTTATTGTAGCACATCCATGTGAAAAAATCAATATAAAAAACAGCTTTTTCTAAAAAATATATCGTATACATTAAAATAAAAAATTTCGTTTTTTGTCCCGCTGTAATGCTTGTTTTGCAATATCGTGTATAAAAATTCATGAAGTAGGTATGGTCAACGGTCGGATATGAAATCTGCGGATGCGGTGTGCCATTTCAAGGGAAAGCACCGTATTTTCAAGCGCGGAAAATCTTTTTTTGGGCACAAAACCGGGAAAAACGCAAAAAAACGACTTGCGCAATCGGTATAGTACTTGCTTTTTTTCTTTAGTAATTGTATAATATACTATGGACTTACTTACGAAAATGTATCCGTCAGCCCGGGGATTTTTCGTACGCGGGAATATAATGCTCCGGAATGCGTCTGCATCCGGCAGAAAGATAAAAGAGGCTGTAACTATGGGCAGTGAAAAAAGGATATATCTTTCCTCACCCACCATGCACGGTGAGGAGCAGCAGTACATAAAGGAAGCGTTTGACACCAACTGGGTAGCTCCGCTCGGGGCGAATGTTACGGGATTTGAAAAAGAAACGGCTGAATACATAGGCGCTGCGGCAGCTGCCGCACTGTCCTCCGGAACTGCGGCGCTGCATCTTGCAGTAAAGCTTGCGGGAGTAAAGCCGGGGGATGTTGTCATATGCTCCGACCTTACATTTTCGGCGACGGTGAACCCCGTCAGCTACGAGGGCGGGCGTCAGGTCTTTGTCGATTCCGAGCGCGAAAGCTGGAATATGGATCCGCGCGCGCTTGAGGCGGCGTTCCGGAAGTACCCCGACTGCCGCTGTGTTATAGTTGTGAATCTTTACGGCACACCGGCAAAGCTCGACGAGATCGACGAGATATGCCGCGCTCACGGCGCGGTGCTGATAGAGGACGCTGCCGAGAGCCTTTCCGCCTCATACCGCGGAAAAAAGACCGGCACATTCGGCAAGTATGCCGCGCTTTCCTTCAACGGGAACAAGATAATCACCACCTCGGGCGGAGGAATGCTCCTCACCGACAGCGAGGAGGCGGCGGCGAAGGCGCGCTTCTGGGCTACTCAGTCACGCGAGCCGGTTCAGTGGTACGAACATAAGGAGCTGGGGTATAACTACCGTATGAGCAATATTGTCGCGGGTATCGGACGGGGGCAGCTGAAGCATCTGGACGAGCACCGCGCGCTGAAGCGGAAAATATACAATACATATGCTGCGGCTTTTGCCGACATTCCGGCGATAAGCATGAATCCGTATCTGCCGGATTCCGAGCCGAACCATTGGCTCAGCTGCATCACTCTCGACCCGGCAAAGACCGACGTCACGCCCGCACAGGTGATCGGCGCGCTTGCCGAGGAGAACATAGAGAGCCGGCCTATCTGGAAGCCGATGCACATGCAGCCGATTTTCGCCGACCGCGACTTCATTTCGGTCGATGGGGACGTAGGCGGTGAGATATTTGCCCGCGGGCTTTGTCTGCCGAGCGATATCAAGAATACCGACGAAGATATGGAGCGTATAATCGGGACCGTCAGGAGGCTGTTCTCTTGAAAACGGTGTACTCAAAATACATAAAGCGGGCGCTTGATTTTATAATTTCGCTTCTGGCGCTGACCGTTCTTTCACCGTTGCTGCTTGTTCTGACGCTTGTGGGCGCGGTAAAAATGCGGGGGAATCCCTTTTTCGTGCAGGAGCGCCCCGGCAGGAACGGAAGGGTATTCAGACTGATAAAGCTCCGCTCGATGACAAATGAAAAGAAAAACGGCGAGCTGCTGCCGGACGAAGAAAGGCTTACGGGGTACGGCAGATTCCTGCGCCGCACCTCGCTTGACGAGCTTCCCGAACTTTTGAACATACTCGTCGGACATATGTCGATAGTCGGTCCAAGACCCTTGCTTGTGAAATATCTGCCGCTTTATAACGAGCATCAGGCACGTCGGCACGAGGTGCGTCCGGGGCTTACCGGATGGGCGCAGGTGAACGGGCGCAACAGCATCACATGGGAGCAGAAATTTGACTATGACGTGTGGTATGTCGATCATGTCAGCTTTGCGCTTGATGTCAGGATAGTTATGATGACCGTCCGCAGCGTGCTGAAGCGCGAGGGCATCAGCGGAGAAAATAACGCCACGATGGCGGAATTTGAAGGTAGCCGGGAAAAGACAAATGTTTAAGAGGCTGATTATTATCGGAGCGGGCGGACACGCCCGCGTGGTCGCCGATATTGCAATGAAGTCGGGGCGGACCGACATTGCGTTCCTTGACGATGCCGTGTCCGGAGAGGTGATGGGCTTTCCGGTGATCGGAAAGCTCGCCGACGCTGCCATGCTGGCTGATCCGGATACCGAATTTGTTGCTGCTGTCGGGAGCTGCCAGATGCGCCGCTCAATAACCGAGGCTTTGCACCTTCCGTGGGCGACGCTCATTCACCCATCGGCGCAGATAGGCGCGGATGTATCGATCGGAGAGGGAACGGTCGTTATGGCTAATGCCGTTATCAATCCGTGCGCGTCCGTAGGAAGGCACTGCATAATCAATACTGCGGCGGTGGTTGAACACAACGATCGTCTGGGCGACTGGGTACATATATCCCCGCGCGCCGCGCTCGGCGGCACCGTTACGGTTGGAGACATGACGCATATCGGCATCGGTGCGGCGGTGAGAAATAATACGGATATCTGCGGAGGATGCGTTATCGGAGCGGGAGCCGCGGTAGTCAAGAGTATTACCGAGGTCGGAACATATGCTGGCGTTCCGGCGCGAAGGATCAAATGAAAATTCTGATTTTTGCCAATTTTGATGTCGGCTTGTATCAGTTCCGCCGTGAGCTGATAGCTGAACTGCTTAGGACAAATGAGGTGCTGATATCCCTGCCGGACGGTGAGCTTGTTCGACCGCTTGAGGAAATGGGCTGCCGGTTTATCCCTACGCCGGTCGACCGCCGCGGAGTCAACCCGGTAAAGGATATCGGTCTTTTTATGAGGTATGTTAAAATACTGCGGCGGGAAAAGCCGGAGCTTGTCATCACATACACGATCAAACCGAACATATACGGCGGTGCGGCGTGCCGGATGCTCGGTATCCCGTATGCTTCAAATATCACCGGGCTTGGCACGGCGTTTCAGAAAAAAGGTGCGCTGCGTCTGCTGGTCACCAAGATGTACCGCACGGCATTGAAACGCGCCCGGGTCGTTTTCTTTGAAAATGCGGAAAACATGCAGACGCTGCTTGACGCGCGCGCGGTGCGCCGCGAGCAGTGCTGCCTTCTCGACGGCGCGGGTGTAAATCTTGAGCATTACGCATATGCGCCGTACCCCCGCGAGGAGACGCCGGTGCGGTTTCTATTTGTGGGGAGAGTTATGCGCGAAAAGGGCGTAGACGAGCTTCTCGGTGCCATGCGCCGTCTGCGCGACGGAGGTATTGACTGCACGCTGGACATTCTCGGGAGCTGTGAGGAGGATTACACCGCCGAGCTTGACCGATGCGCCGGTGAGGGATGGCTTAACTATCACGGTTATGTGAAGGATGTGCGCCCGTACATTGCCGCCTCGCACTGTTTTGTGCTTCCGTCGTGGCATGAGGGAATGGCAAATACTAATCTTGAATGCGCGGCAATGGGGCGTCCGGTGATCACGAGCCGCATTCACGGCTGCATGGAGTCGGTCGTCGACGGAGAAAGCGGATTCCTGTGCGAGGCACGGGACGCAGACAGCCTTTACGGAGCAATGCTTCACTTCTGTTACATGACGAGCGCGGAGAGAGAAGCCATGGGATCATCCGGCAGAGCGCACATGAAAGAAGTGTTTGATAAGAAAAAAGTAGTTGGGGAAACGCTTGGGAGACTTTATGGGGGATATTGAGCTTTCACGCACGGAAAAAATCTTTCGGCATATGGTACAGCATTATAATCATGAAAAATACTGGCGTTACCGCGCCATCGTTACAGACCCGCAAAGGGGCGGTAAGATAGGCGATATGCTGCGGCTTTGGTATATAAAGCGCGCCGACGCATTCAACAATGCGTCAATGGGAACTCACCGGAATTTCGGAGCGCGGTTTGCCTCCCCGCCCAATCTGCCTCACGGACTGAATGGAATTATTGTATCGCACAACGCTGTTATCGGCAGTAATGTCACAATATTTCATCAGGTTACGATAGGTGAGGGAAAAGGCGGCGCTCCTGTTATCGGTGACAATGTGATGATAGGCGCAGGGGCGAAGATCATTGGCGCAGTGAAGGTGGGCAACGGGGTAAAGATCGGTGCAAACTGTGTTGTTGTCCATGATGTGCCGGATAATGCGGTCATTGCCGCGCCGGAAGCTATAAGAATCAGGTAAACGGGCAAATGAGCGTGAAAATAACTGTCATTATGGGGATATATAACTGCGCGGGGACTCTTTCCGAGGCGCTTGATTCGCTGCTCGCACAGACATATTCCGACTGGAACGCCGTGCTTTGCGACGACGGCTCGTCAGACGATACCTACCGTATAGCGTCCGGATATGCCGAAAAATTTCCGGACAGATTCATACTCATAAAAAATGAGCATAACATGGGGCTTAATCATACGCTGAACCGTTGCCTTGAGCTTGCGCGCGGAGAGTATATTGCCCGTATGGACGGCGACGATATATCGCTTCCGACAAGATTTGAAGCCGAAGCCGGGTTTCTTGACGCACACCCGCAGTATTCTGTTGTCAGCACCCCCATGATCTATTTTAACGAAAACGGGGAATGGGGACGCGGCACGGCGGGCGGCGAGGTAACGGCAAAGGATTTTGTGCACGGCTCGCCCTTCTGTCATGCGCCGTGCATGGTAAGAAGCGGCGCATATGCCGCCGTCGGCGGATATTCCACCGACCGCCGGACTCTCCGTGCGGAGGATTATGACTTGTGGTTCCGGATGTATGAGCTGGGATATAGGGGTTATAATCTTGACGTTCCGCTGTATAAAATGAGAGATGATGAAAACGCTTATCATCGCCGCAAGCTGAAATATTGCTTCAATGAAGCGTTTGTCCGCGCCAAAGGCTTTAAAAGATTAAAGCTGCCGATTTATGATTATTTTTTTGTGCTTCGCCCTTTGATAGTCGGTTTGCTTCCCAAAAGGCTGTATATGTTTTTGCACCACCGTAAGAAGAGATAAGATCCAGAGGATTATTATATGCTGATTTATTTGATTGTAATGCTGCTTTCCGTCTGTATTTGCTGGCGGATGCAGGTGATACGCAGCAACGGTGATACTTTGTCTGTTGATGTGCGTAAATATCATGCGTTCTATTGCGTGCTGCTTATAGCGCTCCTCGGTATTGTGGTCGGCTTCAGAAACGGAGTCGGAACAGACTACGGTAACTATACCGATGTATATCTGCTGACCCGGCACAAGACCGTTGCGCAGATATTTTCCGAAGAAGAGCCGCTGTTCGGTCTTGTAAATATGCTGTCAGCAAAATTATTTGACAGCTATATTCCGATGTTTGTCTTTATGGCACTCGTGTCGGTTGCACTGATAGTTTACGGAATATACAAGAACTCCGATAACTATGCGCTGTCGGCGTTTCTGCTGATAGCGGGAATGTATTATTTTGACCTGTTCAACGGTATGCGTCAGATGATGGCGGCGGCAATCATGTTTGCGGCATTTCCGCTTGTAAAGAAGAAAAAGTGGATTCCCGTCATTTTGCTGACCGTAATTGCAGCGGGCTTTCACTCATCGGTGTACATTGTGCTGTTTGCTTTTTTGTATTCGGCTTATGTGAACCCGCGTTCGTGGTATAATATTATTCTTATCGGAGCATTTTTTGCTGCATTTGTTTTTTTCAATTCCTTTTCGGATATACTGATAGACCTGCTTGTGTCTTCGGAAAGCCGGTATGCAACATTTGAATCAACGCTTCAGCAATCGGGGTTGGGTGCAAACGTACTCCGCTTTGGGCTTACGGCGGTTCCGGTTATTTTTTCCTTGGTTTTGTGGCGCTACCTTTCTCAGAGGGGCAAGGACGCCGGTATTCTTGTCAATTTGTCTCTCATTAACTCCGGATTTATGCTTGTAGCAACGCGCAACTGGATCTTTGCGCGGTTCTGTATGTTCTTCGGTATATTCAATATCCTGCTGTGGCCAAAAATTTTGAGCTGCTTTGAGGGCAAAAGCAAGAGGTTTATGACGTTTGGCGTGATTTGCGTTTATTTTGTGTATTTCTGGCTCATAGTGCACACCGACTCCAACCTTCTGCCGTACCGTTCGTGGATCTTCGGAGGCGTTTATGGCTAAAAAGATTCTGTTTCTTATCCCAAGCCTCGGACATGGTGGTGCGGAGCGGGTGCTTGTAAATCTTGCAAACAATCTTGACACGGAAAAATTTGAGGTTACGGTACAGACGCTTTTCGATACCGGAGTAAACAGGCAGTATCTTTTACCGCACGTCAGGTATATTCCGGGCTATAAGCGGCAATTTCGCGGAAACACTACGCTTATGAAGCTCTTCGCGCCGCGCGCTCTTTACCGGTACGTTGTGCGCGATACATACGATATTCTGGTTTCATATCTTGAGGGACCGACCTCGCGCATTATTGCGGGGTGTCCGGATAAGAACGTAAAAAAGGTGGCGTGGCTGCATATCGAGCTTAACTCACCCAAGCAGGCAGCGATAGGCTTCCGGTCGCCCGCCGAGGCGCAAGGACTGTATGATTCATATGACAGACTTATTGCTGTGGCGGATTCGGTAAGAAGGGTATTTCTTGAGTCATTGCCGGTAAGCGTTCCGGTTTCGGTTCTTTACAACACAAACGAGACCGGGCAGATCGTGGAAAAAGCCAAGTGCCCGCCGGATGACGTGAGCTTTGGGGGAGGTGCTTTTACGGTTTGTTCCGTCGCCAAGCTGATCCCCACCAAGGGCTTCGACCGTTTGCTGAACGTACACAAGCGGCTTATTGACGAGGGACTGACGCACACGGTGTACATTCTCGGCATAGGCGAGGAGGAAAAAAGCCTGCGTCAGAAAATCAGAGAGTACGGCTTGGAGGATTCTTTTATTCTTCTTGGCTTCCGGGACAACCCATATCAGTATGTTTCCCGCTGCGACCTGTATGTCTGCTCCTCCCGCCGCGAGGGCTTTTCCACCGCCGTGACCGAGGCGCTGATCGTGGGGACCCCGGTCGTCAGCACCGACTGCTCCGGAGCCCGGGAGCTGCTCGGCGAGCATGACGAGTACGGGCTGGTGGTTGAAAACAGCGAGGAAGGAATTTATCAGGGAATGAAGCGGATGCTGTCCGAGCCCGGGACGCTGGCGCACTACCGCAGTATGTCTGCGGAGCGCGGCAAGGATTTCAGCAAGGAAAAGACGGTAAAGGCTGTGGAAGAAATGCTGGAAAATTTATAGGGGGAAATATAAGCATGGTAACGTTAGAAACTTTGGCTTTTTATGTGATAAAGCAGATACCGTTGAAGAGCATTGTTACCTGGTGTGCCCAAAAGAAAAGAAAGTGGGCTTCACTGCCCGTGGAGCAATGTGAAAGAGCTCGAGAGGAGATCAAAAAACTGCATGCCCGTCCCAAAGGCCATGCCTGGTGGGAGAACAAACACACCGGCGAATATCAATATGATCTGTCTGTGATCGTACCATTTTACAATACAGAAAAGTATGCAAGACGCTGTATTGATTCCATTTTAAATCAGGAGAGTGAGTATACTTTTGAGGTTATCTTAGTAGATGACGGTTCCCAGGACGGCTGTGGTGAAATTTTGGATTCATACCGTAGTTGCGGAAATGTGCGTGTGATACATAAACCAAATGGTGGATTATCTGATGCTAGGAATTCCGGGATTAAAATAGCGCAAGGAGAATATATCTTATTTGTTGATTCAGATGACTACTTATATCCTGATGCAATTCAGCCACTCATGAGAACTGCAAAAGAATACAATGCAGATATTGTTGAGGGTGGTTTCACAACATTTGAAGATAGAAAAGTAAAATCCAACTACATTCATCAGTTTCAAGCATCCGATAGAGGAAGAGGTATGTTTGGATATGCATGTGGTAAAGTGTTTAAAACATTACTTTTTGAGAAATATTGCTTTCCCAAAGGTTATTGGTTTGAGGACACAGTTATTGGAGGACTCATATTCCCGGAGGCGACCTGCTCCGTAACAATCCCCGACATGGTCTATTACTATTATGTGAATCAGGATGGAATTACAAGTCGAGCCAGGTCAAATCCCAAGTGTATAGACACGTACTATATTATTGAAGAGATATATGAGGCTCTGGAACATTATGGTTTAAAGGCTGAACCATCGTTTCAGCGTGCGGCCATTTGGCAGTTGAGCAAATATATTTATAATCGCTGCCACAATATTGGGGAACGAAATTTACAGAATGTATTTATCCTCTCGTCAGAATTGGCGGAACAACACGGCGTGCTTGACCTAGGGGAAAATACTGGGGAATACTCATTTTGGGAAATGGAAGTTTGCGAAGCATTTATCAACAAGCAGTATAAACGGTGGAAAATTGCATCGCTTATGATGTGAGTTAGGAAATATGAAGCGAATCTGTTTTTTGGAAGGCGATATGTCCCGCAAGGGCGGCACGGAGCGCATGACGGCGTTTCTTGCCAATGCTTTGTCAATGCGTCATTCTGTTTTTGTTATCAGTCTCAGAATGGCCGGTGACGGAGTGTTCTTTCCTCTTAACGGCTGCGTGCAGCACAGTGTGCTTGACAACGGCGCGGGAAAAACCGGGGCGGCGGCTGGGATCCGCATGATCCGCCGATTTATCACGGCGAATAAGATCGACTGTGTGATAAATGTCGATGTGGGGATGGGATTTTACGGCATTATTGCCGCGCGCGGGACAGGCGCAAAGGTGATAACCTGGGAGCACGGAAACTATTTCAACAACTGGGGTTCCCGCGTCTTTCCCCACCTCCGCCGTTTCGCGGCGCGGCACAGCGATGCGATGGTGGTTCTGACCGAACGTGATAAACAAAATTACATGACCAATATCAGCCGGTGCCGTCCGGTGACGGTAATAGGCAATCCGGTGGAAAAGCATTCGTTTGATTACAGATCAGACTCACGCATTATCCTTTCAGTCGGACATCTTTCGCCGGTCAAGCGGTTTGGGCTGATACCCGAGGTGGGCAGGACTGTATTTGCACAGCATCCCGACTGGCAATGGAGAATATGCGGCGAAGGTCCGGAGCGGGCGGAGATAGAGCGGAAGATCGCCGAATATGGTCTGGATAAAAACATTATTCTTGCGGGGTCAGTTTCGGATATGGAGACGGAATACAGAGCCGCCGCGATGGTGGTCATGACCTCAGAGATGGAGGGGCTGCCGATGGTGCTGCTGGAGGCGAAGTCATGGGGGCTGCCGCTTGTCAGCTTTGACATTATGACAGGACCTGGCGAGATAATACGCGACGGCGTGAACGGATACCTTGTCCCGCCCGGAGATACCGCCGCGCTTGCGGAGAAGATATGCCGCCTTATTGAAAACGAAGAGCTGCGCCGGGACTTCTCGGAAAATTCGCAGGTCGATATTGAGAGATTTGATTCATTGGAGATTATTGAACAATGGGAAAAGCTGATACAATGACTGAAATAGCACAGCCGCTTGTCACTGTTATAGTTCCGGTTTACAAGGTTGAGCCTTATCTTCGCCGGTGTATCGACTCGATCATATCTCAGACGTATCATAATCTTGAGATCATTCTGGTGGATGATGGATCGCCGGATGGATGCCCGGAAATTTGCGATGAGTACGCTAAGCGGGATTCTCGTATTAAGGTTATTCACAAGAAAAACGGAGGGTTGTCAGATGCCCGCAACGTAGGATTGGGATCCTCATCAGGCAAATATGTAACGTTTGTTGACAGCGATGACTGGATCGATAATGATCTGATTGAGACAGTAATGAGCCTTCAGCCATTTAAGGTTGCACTGTATGGCTGTACTGTTGTATCTGAGCAAGGGGAAAATATAGATGTGATATCCTCTGCGAGCTCAGTCAGAACAATAACCTTCAGGGACGATCCTTGTGCTGTCGAACAATTGATTAATTCTTCGCTTTTCGGGTACGCATGGAACAAGATATACGAAAAGGCTTCCATTGGAAATATTCGTTTCATGGAAATACCTCAGCGCGAAGATTTGATATTCAATATTGAGGTAATGAAGAATATTTCGGAAATAACGATTTCTGAATCCTGCGGATATTATTATCTGAAAAGATCGGACAGTATACTTCACGGTGCGTATTCCGGGGAGCTCCCGGAAATAAAAAATGCTATCCGTAATATGAAAACTGTGCATCCCGAGTTAGATGCAGCTGTAAACAGAAGATGTGCAAATCACATTTTGAAAACGTTCATTCTGGACTTTGTCTTTAAATATGTTTGTCAAAACAAAGTTCCTTCTGAAAAACAAAAGCTTTCATTTATAAAGGAGCTTTTTTCATGTTCCGACATAAGAAAAGTTATCAGATATTACTTCAATGAACCGCGGTTGTTACAGTTCTTTTCTGTGTGTTACAAGTTTAATTTGCCGGCACTTTTTTACCATGTAATTATCAGGTGGTGGGGCAATGATTGATTTAATAAGCGTTATCGTCCCGGTATATAATGTTGAGCCGTACTTGCGCAAATGTGTGGATTCGATCCTTGCGCAGTCATACAGTAATCTGGAGGTCATTCTGGTGGACGACGGCTCCCCCGATGGCTGCGGCGCGATCTGCGATGAATACGCGGCGAAGGACGCTCGTGTGCGCGTTATACATAAGCCTAACGGCGGAGTTTCCGACGCAAGAAACGCCGGTCTTGACATTATGACCGGAGATTATGTTGCTTTTGTGGACAGTGACGACTGGATCGATAAACAACACCTTAGTTCTATGTATGCACTTGTAAATGGTGGCGCAGATATTGCCGTTTCTGATGTTCAGTTGGTGCGGACTGATGAAACAGAAATATGCCGTTTTGTGTATCAGCAGTGCGAGGATATTGCTGACGAAAGCATTTTTGGGTACGCATGGAACAAATTATACCGTAGAAGTATTATCGGTGAAGTTCGTTTCACAATCCCGTTCATGGAAGATCTTCCGTTTAATCTGCGAATCCTCGGTGAAAAGAATCCGAATTATGCTTTTACAAAAACTGCAAGCTATTATTATCTGAAGCGGGAAGACAGCATTATGACAAGTCCTGTTTCACATGAAAAGGTACAAAATTTTGCTTTGTTTATAAATGAAATGCTTTTGACAGCGCCGTTGTATTACAGTGATGATGAAAAATGCCGGCAGTATTGCAGCCGGTTGATCGGGAATCAGGCGTGTAATCTTTTTTGTGAAATATCATCATATATGCCGTATTCCGTTTCACAAAAGAGCCGTATCATGAAAGAGATCCTGTGTGCTATTCCAAATGGCATTTTGCGCTGGAAATATGCCGATCATACATTGCTCAGGCTGCTTGTGGTCGTGAGTCGGCTGAGATGTCCGATTCTGTTCCATTTTGCGTACCGGATGATTCTGAAATGTAAGGAAGGTGCGAATACTTGAACGAGTTTATTTCCGTCATAGTGCCGGTATATAAGGTTGAGCCGTACTTGCGCAAATGCGTGGACTCCATTCTGAATCAGACGTACCGGAAGCTCGAAGTCATTCTGGTGGATGACGGATCGCCGGACAACTGCGGCGCGATCTGCGATGAATACGCGGCTAAGGACGCGCGGGTGCGCGTTATACATAAGTCTAACGGCGGCCTTTCCGACGCAAGAAATGCAGGTCTTGACATTATGACCGGAGATTATGTTTCTTTTGTGGACAGTGACGACTGGATCGAAGCCGATATGTATCGGACACTCCTGACACAGATGAAGCATTTTGATGCGGATATGTCACTGAGCGGAGTGGTGGATGAGCTGGAAAAAGACGGTTCCGTTACGGTCACCAAGGTTTCGGATTACGGTAATACTCCGTTTGCTGAAAGCAACACAGATACAATGAGACGTTTTTTGCGCACCTCATGGGCTGCGTGGGATAAGCTGTACAAAGCAGAGCTTTTTTCCGGAATCCGTTATCCTGTGGGAGAGATAAATGAGGATGAGGCAATTGCGCTGCAGCTGCTCTCCCGCTGCAGACGTGTATGCTATACCAATGAGGTGTACTATCATTATATAAAACGTCCAGGGGGAGGGAGCATTACCACGTCCGACTTCTCTGTGAAGAAGCTCGCGTGGCAGCGGCACTGTGCCGACAACCTGCGATTTATTCAGGAAAAATATCCGGAGCTTGAAGCTGACGCTGCGGCACGTTATCGCGGGAGTCTGATATGGTCGCTGACCGAGATCGCGCTGTCGGACGGAGACTGGTCGGAGCAGGTCAGGGAATTGCGCTTCGCTCTCAGAAAATATCATGCACTGTTCAAGGCTGCCCCGTTTACATATTCTCAGGATAAGATACGTCTTGAGGTGCTGACATGGCTTCCGTTCCCGGTGTACAGGACGCTTATTCGCCTAAAACGGAGAAAATAGTTTGTTGAGGTATCGGTAATGACCAATGATTACGGAAATCTTGAATTGCATGAGGTTTTACTCTCCGCAATGAAGGATATTGATAAAATATGCCGCGAAAATAATCTGAGATATTTTCTGTATGCGGGCACATTGCTCGGAGCTGTGAATTATAATGGATTCATTCCTTGGGATGACGATGTGGACATTGTTATGTTTCCGGAGGATTTTCGGATTCTGACGCGTGAAATACGGCAGGAGTACAGTGACCGTTATCAGATGTGCACATTTGACGATTCGTCTGATTGGTACAGCAAGATGAATAAACTTCTTATCAAAGGCACGGAGGTTTTTTCCGGTCACGGCGAGAACGCTCACCCGGTTTCCGTGGATATCTGTGTGCTTCACAGCGTTCCGGATAAAAAAATGCAGAGATGGCTTCAAAGAAAGGAAATTGAACTTATCAACCTGGTGCTTTCTGTTCAGTCCGGCGCAGTGATACCCACATCAGTACGTTCAAAACTGGTGCTTGGCAATCTTGCAAAGATCAAGCGTGAGTTTTGGGGCAGACGGCTGGATTCCGTGTTGACAAGATTTGATCGCAAACAGACAGAATATGTAGGGATATTGTGCAATACTTTGACTAATAATCCATACACCGGGCGAAGCGGGTATGAGACTGACTGGACAAAGCGGTTGGCTCACGAACATTACGGATACATTCAATTTGAGGATTCGGAATTTATGACATTCGGAGATATTGATACTTATCTGACCTACCAATTTGGTCCTCACTGGGCTGAGCCGTATCCGGAGGAAAAGCGTGTGACCAAGCATGACGTAAAAAGCTACCGGATCGAGCCGTGGGTGCTCGACAGGGTCAGGAAATGACCCCGATGGTAGGATACGGGGAATAATAAGTATATTCAGCAGCCACGGCGGGCAGCATACGCGGCTTGCCGGACGGCAAAACCGAACCTGTAATCAATGAAAGGACGGCTATGCTCAAAAAAATAATGGCGGTTTTCGGTAC
>ULVD01012511.1_pt1 | contig 39592 bp, 25 predicted proteins | sample 1959101 | NCBI WGS metagenome assembly ULVD01 (sample SAMEA4835777, study PRJEB28245) | human gut metagenome | biome: gut microbiome; material: fecal sample | place: Denmark | collected 2008
TGAAAATCGGAGTCAGCAGCATATTTATCCCGTTGCTGACGGCGGTGCGGACAAAGTTTTCGATTATCTCCCAATGGCGTTCCGAGAAAACGGGAACATTGTAGTAGCTTGCGAGGCAGTCACAGTGGAACCATTGCGTGACGCGCAGCTTCTGTTCCGGAAGGTCAGCTCCTATGATCTCTATCGGAACATTCACGCGCATTTCCTGCCCGCCGTCCGAAACCAGTACCGAGAAGTTGTAGTTTCCTGCCGGAAGCTCGCCCGATGTGTTGATGTCTATCCACACCGAGCGAAGCTGACCCTGTACGCAGGGGACTGCGCCGCGCATCTGAAGCGGTGCAAGCAGGTCGGGGTAAAGCCCCGGCTCGGTGCGCAGGTAGCTCTCGTCGCTTCTTCCCGGGTAGGCGGGAAGGCACGATGGGATCATCTCGACGGTGCGGAAGGATGTGTAGGGCGCAAAAACTCCGTCCGGACGCAACCCGACAAAGCGGCGGTGAGGTGCGGCGGCGTTGTCGTCTGTCATTATAAGCTGCAGCGACATACGCTCATTCCGAAGCATTGAAAGCTTCTTCATTGCGGCAAATTCCTCATGCCGGCTGTCAAGAAATACTTTATCAAGGGGTGATATTAATTTGATTCTGAGCATAGCTGAATCCTTTCTTCATTATATACAATAGATGCTTGTTTTCGTTTTGATTGTATTACCGCGGTGCTGAAAAGCTCCGTGCCGCAGCTGCTTTATTCAAAGAGACCGGGAAGCTCCGAGGGGCTGTCTGCAAATATCCCGGCACCTGCCTCAGTAAGCTGCTCGCGTGTGCGGTAGCCCCAAGTTACGCTTACCGGGGTCATTCCGGAGCGAAGCGCGACCTGCACGTCGGTGTCTCCGTCGCCCACCATCGCGGTGTCGGAAAGGGAGACTCCGAGACTGCGGCATATCTCCTCAGCTCCTGCGGGGTCGGGCTTGATGGGGCGTCCTTCCGTCTGTCCCAGTGTCATGCTGATGATGCCGTCCGGTATCAGTGCGTCGCAGATATTCTTTGTGTATTCCTCCGGCTTGTTGGAAAGCACCGCAAGCAGGATGCCTCTGTCGTGCAGCTCCTTCAGCGCCTCGAGCATTCCGGGGAACAGCTCCTTTACACTCATATAAGTCTCACCGTAAGCCTCGCGGTAGGTCTTGGCAAGACGCGCGACATTCTGCTCGCTTCTTTGCTCCTCCGGCAGCAGACGGATACAAAGCTGCGTCGCGCCGCAGCCAATCGAACGGCGAACATATGCAAGGTCTCTTTCCGGCAGACCGAGGCGGCGCAGTGCGATATTTGCGCCTTCGGCTATTGAAAGCACTGTATCGGCAAGCGTGCCGTCAAGATCGAAAATTATCAGTTTTGCTTTGATTTTGGGGTTGGGGGAGGTGTGATTCATCATTGGGGTTCTTCCTTTTAATTATATATTAAGTTATGTGCCGTAAAACTCACTGCTTACTGCTCAAGCAGTGCGGCACGCAGCTCGTCAAGAAAGTCGCGCAGTTTTTTGCGGTTAAGCTCGTAATATACGCGGTTTGATTCCCGACGTATCGTAACAAATCCCGCTTCAAGCAGCAGCGCCATGTGATGTGAAACGGTGGCGGTGCTCAGCTCAAGCACGGAGGCGATCTCCATGCCGTATTTCGGACCTTCCGAAAGCAGCTTGAGGATCTCAAACTTGCGGTCGTCTCCCATCGTGCGCAGGGTGCGGCATATTCTGTCGTCAACGGTCGAAACATCTGTGATCTCCCGCAGCGGCTCGTACAGCACGCCGACGTACAGAAAGTCCGTGACCTTTTCTGAGGTAAAGCTCATGAGGTACTTTGTTCCGCTGCACATTGCTATTGACGGCTGAAGATATATTTCGTCGGCGGAGGGGGAGAGCTTAACGTCGTAATTTTTTTCAATATACGCCGCACCGGACTGAGCCAGCGGTTCGGCTACCGCGGCGGAGAACCATCCGATGTAATGCTTTACCGAGTCGTATTTCTGCATATACAGCTTGCCCGCCGCTTCGAGTATCCCCGCAAGATGCTCGCGGTATTCCTCAAAATTATTGTAAAGACGGCAAAGCTGGAATTTTTCATCGGCGGGGAGGGGAAGACTGTCGATAAAGGCAAACAGCTCTGCGTAATTCGTTATTACTCCGTTGTAATCGTCGTCGGCAAATTCTGCGATCAGGAGGGATGAAAAGTTTACAAAGAACAAAGCCTTTGACTGCTCGCGGAGAGAGGCGATGCCTGCGCCAAAATCCTGATTCGGCACGCGGCAGACATCGTGAATAAGGTAAAAGGCAAAGCAACCCCGCATTGATGAGTGCCTGCCGAAAAGGAAATCAAGCAGCTCCTCGTCAACCCTTATGTTGTTGACAACATAATCGGACATTTCTATTATTGCGTCAAAACAGCTGTCAAGCACATTACGGTCAATGGCAAATCTTTTTTGTATGGTTTCTTTAAGCTCGCGGCTGGATTGACCGGTCCGGCTGTTGAAAAGCAGCACAGAAGTCTCAAATATCAGATTCGGTTCCCGCAAAAGTCTGGCTTCCATTGTTCGCAGCTCCTTTCAGGACAATTAAACATTTTATATTAGAAATATATCATATAAACCGACGGTTGTCAAGTGTATTTCAAATTATTTTATCTAATGATAGATGTACGTATCTTAATAAAAGAATATAATCATCTAACTTTGATTAAAATAAATAATTTTAATTAAATAAAAATCAAATTAATTGGGGTGCTGAATTATCGAGAGAAATCTAAAAACTGACGGCTTATGTGTAGGGATCCGTCTGATATGAGAAATGTCGAAAAATGGCGGACCGAATGTAGCTGTACGGCAAATCAGAAATTTGTGAAGTCAACTTTTCAGATGAGTATCTAATTTCATTCCGGCGGTATATTGCCTTGCGAGAAGAAAATATGCGGCAAATAAAGCGTTATAGGTCTGAATTATGTGCATTCGGAGCGCTTATAAGGTCTTAAGGGGCGTTTTATAACGTACTTCACGGTTTTTTACAAATAAATCGGGCAAAGTGCTGTCATTGCGGCATATAAAATTGTTTGCTTTGACAAATAAACGGTGAAAATAGACAAAAAATTTTTTAATGTGACCTGTAATATTATGAAAACAAACACTTTAACAAAGTAACAAACGGTGATATAATAATAAAGTATGTTTTTTGCGGCGCTGTCTGTATGCGCCGAAAATCGAAGGGTCAGTGCCTGAAAAAGCATTTTTGCAAGGTACGATGACCGTCAAGGAGAGCTGTTCGGATGAACATAAAAAGAGAAGACTTAAGAAATATTGCCATCATCGCCCACGTTGACCACGGCAAGACCACACTGGTCGACCAGATGCTGAAGCAGGGCGGTATTTTCCGCGACAATCAGGAAATGGGCACCTGCGTTATGGATTCGGGCGACATTGAACGTGAGCGCGGAATTACGATCCTTTCCAAAAACACCGCAGTGCATTACAACGGTGTCAAGATTAATATCGTTGACACACCCGGTCACGCCGATTTCGGCGGCGAGGTGGAGCGTGTGCTTAAAATGGTCAACGGCGTGCTTCTGCTGGTGGACGCCGCCGAAGGCCCTATGCCGCAGACCCGCTTTGTGCTTCAGCGTGCGCTTGAGCTGAATCACCCCGTTATCGTTGTAATAAACAAGATAGATAAGCCCGACGCCAGGATCGAGGAGGTCGAGGAGGAGGTGCTTGAGCTGCTGATGGATCTCAACGCCACCGACGCGCAGCTTGACAGCCCGATGATCTTCTGCTCCGGACGTGACGGCACAGCCTCGCTTTCGCCCTATGAGAAGGGAACAGACCTCACTCCGCTGTTTGAGACGATCCTGAGCTACATCCCTGCGCCTGAGGGCGACCCCGACGACGATCTTCAGCTTCTGGTTTCCACCATTGACTATAATGATTATGTAGGACGTATCGGAATCGGTCGCATTGAGCGCGGCAGGATCAGACAGAATCAGGACGCACTCATCTGCAACTACCATTCGGGTATGGCGCCCAAGCGCGTGAGGATCGTTTCGATCTATCAGATCGACGGCTTGCAGCGCGTTCCGGTAACCGAGGCGCAGATCGGCGATATTATTGCCTTCTCCGGCGCGGCTGACATTACCATCGGAGATACCATTACCTCTCTCAGCCGCCCTGAGCCCCTGCATTTTGTAAAGATCAGCGAGCCGACGATCGAAATGACGATATCGGTAAACGACAGCCCGCTTGCGGGACGCGAGGGCAAGTTTGTCACCTCCCGTCAGATACGCGACAGGCTTTACCGTGAGCTCCTTAAGGATGTCTCCCTGCGCGTAAGCGACGGAGACACCACCGACAACTTCCGCGTTGCCGGACGCGGCGAGATGCACCTCTCGATACTTATCGAGACTATGCGCCGCGAGGGCTACGAGCTTTGCTGCTCAAATCCCCGCGTGCTTTACAAGGAGATCGACGGGCAGAAGTGCGAGCCTATGGAACGTGTGACGCTGGACGTGCCGGAAATTTATGTCGGCGCGGTGATAGAGAAGCTGGGACAGCGCCGCGGTGAGCTTATCGAAATGAATCTTGTCGGCTCGCGTATGCGCATTGAATATCTGATCCCGGCGCGCTGCCTGTTTGGCTACCGCTCGGAATTTATGACGGCGACGCACGGCGAGGGCATTATGAACTCGATCTTCGACGGCTACGCTCCGTACAAGGGCGAGGTCACGATGCGCTTTACCGGTTCGCTGGTTGCCAGCGAGGCAGGCGAGACCACCTCCTACGGCATCTACAATTCGCAGGATCGCGGCCGTATGTTTATCTCACCCGGTATGCAGGTGTATGAGGGCGAGATAGTCGGTGAATGCCCCAAAATGGAGGATATCACCCTTAACCCGTGCAAAAAGAAGCAGCTTACGGCTATACGTTCCGCCGGAGCGGACGAAAAGCTGCTCCTGACTCCTCCCGTGATCTTCAGCCTTGAGGAGGCAATTGAATTTATTGCCGACGATGAGCTTATCGAGGTCACGCCGAAGTCGATAAGACTGCGCAAGCGCATTCTCAACACCGAACAGCGGCTTAAGGCTCAGGCAAAGCTCAAACGCGGTTGATGCCGGAAGATACCATAGCCGCAACGGAATTTGCTGCCGGGCGGGTCTGACGGTATGCTGTTCTGCAATCAAATATTTAAAACCAAAGGGGTGTTAAAAAATTCCTTCTGAATTTTTTAACACCCCAAACGACATTGGTCTTGACGGCTGAAAGCCGTCATTTTGCCACAGCGTTCACCCGAATTCAGACAAGATCAAGGGCAAAACCGACCAAAATCGCCGTAAAATGCCGGATTCCCGACCGACATTTTACGTGGGCTTTAAAAAACATCGAGTTTTTTACAGCCCCTTGCAGGTTGTCGACAAAATGTACAACGCTGTAAATGTACCATCATAAAAAACAGCTGCCCGATACCTTTTTAGGTAAAGAGCAGCTGTTTTTCGGTCTGATATTATTTTGATCCACTATTTTTCGGGCAGAGTGATTTCCCGGCGACGTATATATTATGCGTTCTTCGGCGGTTCGACCAGACCCTTCAGCGTTTCGTCCAACTCGTGAAATCTTTTTCTGATTATTACAGGCATACCGTTCCGGTCAAGGAAGCAATGCTCGCTTTCTCCGGTAAATATAAGCGCCCCGGTATCGGCGTTGGTCATGACATATCTGAATTTGATTTTAATGCCTGTGTACTCGGATATGCTGACGTTTATGTTTATTCTGTCCTCAAAGGTGGAGGAGTGCTTGTACTGACAGCTGACCGACAGCACCGGGGACACAACTCCCTCTGACTCAAACCACGCATATCCGCAGCCGTGACGGTTGAGAAAAGCCGTGCGCGCTTCCTCCATCCATCTTATATAATTTGAGTGATGCGTTATCCCCATTTTGTCGGTCTCGTAATAATTGACCGTTCTTATATGATCAAATGCTTTGTTTTCCATATTTTTTCCGTTCGGAAGCTCGTCATAAATAAATGTCAGGCTTAACGCCAAATAAGAGTAAGAAAAACGTTTATCTTGTTCCTGCTACCTGCTCGCGCCACATATTCATTGTGACGGTCTTGTTATAGCCGCGTATACAGAGGTTGTTCGATTCGTAGGTGTAGTATCCGTCTATCGGGATGCGGAAGGTCTCGACGCTGTATTTTGCGTAGTTTGCGACTCCGGCGGCATAAGTGAAGCAGTCCGCAATGCTGATATCGGTCTCAATTATCGGGAACAGCGTTGTCAGCAGATTGTCAAGCTGACCGACGTTCATTGTCTTGACCTTGTTGAAGGCTGCCATAAGCACGTTGCGGTGGCGGTAGGTGCGTCCGAAATCGCTGCCGCTCAGATGCCTCATACGCGCATACGAGAGCGCCTGTTCGGCGTTAAGCGTAACGACCTTTCCCGCGCTGTCGGCGGGTATCTTCTGGGCGCATTCAAAGTTGAAAGCCTCGACCTCCTCGGCGTTCATTACGATATCAATTCCGCCGATAGCCTCGAACACCTTGATAAATTCCTCATAGTGTACCTCGGCGTAGTTGTCGATCCTGATCCCGAAGTTGGTTTCAATTGCGTTTATCAGGAGCTTGGGACCGCCATAGGCGTGCGCGTTGCTTATTTTGTCGCGCCATATCACGGTCTGACCGTTCTGTATCCCAGGGAAATACGCCTCGGTGTCACGCATTATCGAGGTCAGAGTCAGGCGCTTGTCAACATTGTTTATTGAGACGACAATAATTGCGTCGGAATTGCCGTAGCGGGTCTCATAGTCAGCCCCGATAAGCAGAACGTTAATAATGCCCTTATCCCTGATGATATCCGACGTCGTTTCGGGCTTGGGGGCGGTGGTGACGACCGGAGGCAGGGTGATGGGTGTTGTGATGATGGGGGCCGCGGTCGACTCAGGGGATGAGGTTTCCGCAGGACCTGACGTTGAGGAATCCGCCGGGGTATCGTGCGGCATAGTTTCGCTTCCGGTATAAAACGGGCTTGAGGGATTGTTGGGGTTATACGGGTTGTCGGGATCGTCGTCCGGCACTGTTTCCGGGGTGGATTCAAGCGCTGACAGCGCGCTTTCGTCATAATGGATGGATGAATCCTCCGGGCGTCTGTGGTGCACGTCAAGCATATTGTAATAGCGCATAAAAAGCACGCCCAGTACCGCTCCTGCCGCAAGCAGGAGAGAGAGCAGGACAATAACCGTTATGAGCGCGGCTTTTTTCAGCTTTCCGTACTTTGATCTGTTTTTTTTAACTCCGGCTGAGCTGGATCTTTTTTCGGACATTTATTTTCCTCTTTGAACTGTGTGAAGGATCTTGATTCTTGTTTACGTTTTCAGTATAATCTGCAATTTTGTTTTATATGTTATGAAAATGTAAATACCGCCACGTATGCTTTCTCTGGCAGACTGCGGAGATGGGTTGAGCATCGGAATGTCCAAAGATCAGAACGAGCTACGCGGCTCAGGGCAGGACGGAAGCACGTTCCGGAGTATGTTTTGACCTTACCCTTTGTTGTGCCTGAAGGTGGGTATCAGCTTGCAGAGCTTTTCTTCAAGCATTTTTTCAATTACGGCGGGGTCGGTCTTGTTGTCAAAGGCTATACCTTTAAGCTCGTCAATCACCGTAAACAGCATATCGGCATCGACCTGTCCCGGTCTGCCGACGTGTATCTTACCGTTTTCGGTCTCGTCAAGCCCGTCCTCGCTCATCAGCAGCTCCTCATATAGCTTTTCGCCGGGGCGCAGACCGGTTATTTTGATCTCAATATCCTTGCCGACCTCAAAGCCGGAAAGATTTATCATTTTTTTGGCGAGATCAAGTATCTTTACCGGCTCGCCCATGTCAAGCACAAAAATTTCTCCGCCCTGAGCCATCGACGCCGAGGCAAGCACAAGCTCTACCGCTTCGGGAATTGTCATGAAATAGCGGATTATCTCCTCATGCGTGACGGTCACGGGACCGCCGTCCTCAATTTGCTTTTTGAAAAGCGGGATGACAGAGCCGTTTGAGCCGAGCACATTGCCGAAGCGGACGGCGGAAAAGAGTGTGCCCTGACCGTTCATCGCTTCGATTATCAGCTCGCATATGCGTTTGGTCGCTCCCATGAAGTTGGTGGGATTGACCGCCTTGTCGGTGGAAATGAGCACAAAGCGCGAAACTCCTGCCGCTATCGCCGCGCGGGCGGTGTTCAGCGTGCCGAAAATGTTGTTCTTGACTGCTTCCGCGGGGGATGTCTCCATAAGCGGCACATGCTTGTGCGCCGCCGCGTGTATCACAAGGTCGGGGTGAACGCGGTTCATAAGCGCAAGCATACGGTCGTAGTCGCGCACCGAGGCGATATACACCTCAAGATCGAGGCTTTTATGGTATTTTCGCAGAAGCTCCTGCTGTATATCATAAGCGTTGTTCTCGTATATATCCACTATGATCAGCCGCGACGGGGCGTATGCGGCGATCTGTCGGCACAGCTCCGAGCCTATTGAGCCGCCGCCTCCGGTGACCATCACGCATTTGTCCTTGAGAAAAGCGGAAAGGCGGCAGTTGTCTATAGTGACCGGCTCGCGTCCGAGCAATTCCTCCGGGGTGATGTCGCGCAGCTTTTGTATGCAGGTGGAGTTGTCGCTGTAAAAATCAGTAAGCCGGGGCAGCATTTTGACCTCACAGCCGGAGGAGGCGCACTTGTCAAGAATGGCGGCGCGCTGACGGTTGTCAGCGGAGGGGATAGCCACTATGATAAGGTCTATGCTGTGCTTTTTGCAAAGCTGTCCTATATCGGCGTCCGTTCCCTCGATATTTACTCCGCAGATGGTCTTGCCGACCTTCTGGGCGTCGTTATCCACTGCCACTACCGGAAGCATTCCGCAATCCGGGTGCATTGCAATTTCATTAAGCAGAAGCTGGCAGGCGTCCCCGCAGCCGACAACAAGCACGCGCTTTGCGTTTTCCGATTTTTTATTCTGTGAGATACAATAGTCGCGCCATACGCGGTATATAAGTCTTTCCGACACAAGCGCTATGGCTATCGTACACATGGTCAGCAAATAAAAGTAAAACGGAAGTATCTCCGCCTGAAAGATCAGACGTGAGATAAGGAAAAAGGTCATTCCCGCTATCATGGAGGCTATCGTGCAGATAAAATATTCTCTTGACTGCGCATAGCTCCAGAGACTGCGGTAAACTCCGCCTGAGAACAGCACAAAAAGGTACACGGACAGTATGATGATAAGATATCTGCCCCATACCTCAAGCGGATTCCGAAAATCAAACAGGTCATAAACACGGCTGATATAAAAGCATATTGTATATAATACTGTTACCGTCACGGCGTCAAGCAGCATAAGAAGCAGCTCGCGCATGTGAGCTTTCAGGAATCTCGGAGTTTTCATTACTGTCCTCTTTTGGTGTGCGTAATAGTAATATCAGATGCGATGTAGTGCGTACTTTCCGGTGCAGCGGGAAATATCTTCGGGCGAGACGCCGGTAAGGAAGTCTGGGAAGTCCACCGGTTCTCCGCCGCGTGAGATGGAAAGTGCGGAAAGCGGTGTTACCGCCATCATGACTGCGGCGTCAAAAACGTCAACGGGAGTCGGGATACCCTCTTTGATCGAGGTAATAAAGGCGTCAAGCACCAGAAAATCCATGCCGCCGTGTCCCTTTTTCACGCCCGAGGCGGTGTATTCACGCCAGAGCGCGGGCTGATATTTCTTTGCCCATTCGTCGTAGTTGCCCCAGAAGCCGCGCCATTTGAAATGATCGGCTTCGCTGTTTGTTTCATCGGTATAGACCGAGAGGTTGTCCTCGCAGTAAAAGCCGCGCGTGCCGTGTACTGTCAGACCGCGGCTGTACGGACGTGCAAGCGTGGTGTCAAGCGTCAGCCTTACCGTTTGCCCTTTTTCGGTCGTGAGAATGGTTGTGACTACATCTCCCTGAGCAAAATCCGCCGTGGCAAGCGCCGGGTCAACCCCCGGAGTGCGGGCGGCATAGTCGTTGATGCCGCGGGCAGCGGTGGAAAAGGCGGAGAGCTTAAGAAAACGGTTGTCCTCGTTTATGCCGAGCAGACGGCAGATAGGACCCAGCTCGTGGGTGGGATAGTTTTCGCAACAGCGGGAAAGATAATTGCGCAGGCGGTAGTGACGGTTTTTGCCTCCGTTTGCCACCTCACTGCGGAGGTCGTGCATATACCCTCCGTCAAGGTGCATTATTTCACCGAATACCCCCGCGCGCGCCATTTCGGTAACGGTCATTTCGCGCGAGCCGTACATACAGTTTTCCAACATCATGACAGGAATATGCGTATCAAGATATGTATCGACAAGCAGACGGCAGTCCTCAATGCTGTACGCTCCGCCCACCTCAAAGGCAACAGGCTTTCCGGCGCGCATTGCGTGCACGGCGGCGGGAACGTGATTTTCCCATGCGGAAAACACGAAAATTATATCCGTCAGTGGAGAGTCGATAAGCCGGGTGAAGTCCACAAAGCCGACGGGGCGGGGAAGTCCGCGCTGGGCGAGTTTTTCCTGCATTGCGGCGACGCGGTCATCGTAAACGTCGCATACTGCGGTGATCTCAAGGTCGTCGCGCTCGGCAAGCAGGGCGGTCATTGAATTGCCGCGGCAGCCAAGACCAATAATGCCTGCGCGCAGCTTTTTGTTTTCAGAAAGAATCATGATATGTCAGTCAGCCTCCGTATGTTCGGGAAAGTTAAATCCGAAATAAAGCAGGATAAGCGCGACGGTGTTTGCAATACCGTCAAAGTGGGTGCGCTCCATGCCGTGCGAGGCGTGAACGCCCGGACCTATGAGCGCGCCGGGGATGTCATTGCCGCCATGCCACATGGCGCCAACATCCGAGCCGTAAAAGGGGTAAAGGTCAACGGCAAAGGAAAGCTCCGCCGCCTTTGCAAGATCTACAAGACGTGAGGTGAGGTCAAAATCGTACGGACCTCCGGCGTCCTTGGCGCATATGGAAACATCGTGTTCGGTGCAGGAAAGGTCAAGACCGATGCAGCCCATGTCAACGCCGAGCATCGAGCGCACCTGCGGCATCCATGCGCCGCCGTGACCTACCTCCTCGTACATGGTAAAGACGATCTTTATGTCGTTTTCGGGGACGTATCCCGTCTTTTGCATTACGTGCGCGGCGGTGATAAGGCAGGCGACGCTTGCCTTGTCGTCGATGAAGCGGGACTTGAGAAAGCCGTTCTCCGTGACTGTCGTTTTGGTGTCAAAGCAGATATAGTCGCCGTTTTCAATGCCGAGCGCATGAACATCGTCGGCGTTTTTTACGTCCTCGTCAAGCCGGACATACATATTTTCCGGGTCGCGCTGTCGGCTCCTTGCGTCCGGGTAGACGTGTACCGACGGACTTTTGGAAAGCACTGTTCCGGTGTATTTTCTGCCGTCGCGGGTAATTACGGTGCAGTATTCTCCGTCAAGCGTTGACCAGAGCGGTCCGCCGACCTGAGAGAACAAAATCTCGCCGCTGCCGTTTACCGAGCGCACCATGGCTCCGAGCGTGTCGCAGTGGGCGCAGGCTCCTATCGGAGCGTCCGCGCTTTTGCCCGGATAGGTCAGGACAAAGCCGCCCTTGGCTGTGCGTTCAAAGCGGCAGCCGTTTTCGGCTGCCAGCTGTTCTATCAGCGGGGCGACCTCGCGGGAATATCCGCTGGGACTGGGGGTTGACATCAGCTTCTTTACCGTATCAAAATAGAAGCTGCGGAAATCTTCGGGATGGATCTTTGATGTTTTCATTGCCGCTCACCTTTTTTTGTTGCTGTATTTTTTCGTCCGACATACAGGGACGGGGTATTGACGTCAGTCAAGCTCAAAGCCCATTATGTGCTTGAGCGAAAAGGGAATAAGCCCGCCGCCGTACTTGTGCGCGCCGGCTTCAAATGCAATACATACTTTGCCGTCATGGTAGTCAAGATCCTCGCTCATGTGAGGCATCTTCACGGTATCCACGAGAACTTCAGAATCAAGGCAGTAAAGGGGTACGTCTTTTCCGCCGTAGCTTATGCTTCCGTTGCTTGGCTTTCCGGTGCAGTCGTATATGTAAAGATGCGACGAGGCAGCTCCGGCAGAGGTGGAAAGCACATATTTTCCGCTGTCGGTGACGCAGAAGCCCTGAACTATGTCGCGGACGGACAGCGCAATGACGGGGCTGTCAGGGTCAACGCCGAAGCGCGCCGAATCGTCAAGCTCATAGCCGTAAATGATCGCGCCGTGCTCCGAGCCGTCGGGGGTGGTCATGTGGTTTGAATCGGCGGTCTGATATTTATCACCGGAGTGATATTCGCCTATCCAGAAATAATTGTCGTCCGCAAAGGTGAAGGAGGCGTTGACCCCGACTCCGAAGTAGCCGTCAAAGGCAAGGGAGTCTCCATCGCCCGCCGCCTCTACCGCCGACGCCGTAATGTGGAAGGCTTTTTTTGCATTGCTTATCCAGATATGCTCTCCGGATGAGGATACGCCGCCGGCGTGACCGGTGTAGACATCGCCGTTTTCGCGCTGCAGAAGCAGCATTTTTGCCACCTTGCCGTCCTCGCCGATGACATAAAGCCGTGAGGGTGAGCCGTCGGTGGTGTAGCCGCAGCACAGCCATGCGCCGATAGCCTCGGAATAGCAGACGCCCTGCGGAATAAAGCCGTCGCCAAGCCCCGGAATACGGGCTATCTTTTCGGAATCTTTCATGAATCTGCGGTAGACGATGCCGGTAGATGAGCAGATAAGCAGATATACTATTATGACTGCGGCGATGATTGCCGCCGCTTTGACCGCACCCGCGGCGGGCCCTGAGAGCTTGTGCGTGGACATAATGAGTTCCTCGTTGATTTGAAATTGATTCGCGTCCCTGCGCGCGCATACTATTTCTTCATTTTTCATTATAGCACATAATAATATCTTTGTCAAATAAGGTTGTCAAATTTCCTGCGTGGGGGCTTTATTTTTTCGCTGAAATGTGGTACAATTAAGCATAGTGAGAAAAATGCGCACCCGGACGGCAGTTTTTATTGTCATCTTTTGCAAGACTGTGCGTTTTCTGCGTATAATCACATCATGAAAGGAATATCTGCATCAATGAAGAAGCTCAAACACATTTACAAGCCGTCCGCGGCGCTGCTTTTCCTGACTGCAATGCTTGTTTTTCTTGTTTTCTGCTCCTGCACTCCTGCGTCGGAAGGCGGAAGCCAAACCTCCGGTGTTGACGGGGTGTCCGACACGGAGTCTGCACCTGTTCCCTCCGATTACGAGGTCGTAAAGGACCGTATGTCGGAGTTCCAGATAATCCGCACCGACGCCGGGTACGAGTACGAGGCAAAGGCGGCGCGTGAGTTCCGGGACAGCCTTGAGGCAAAAACAGGCTGCCGACTTGTTATGAACGTCGACTGGTATATTAAAGCCGAGCCGGCGGCTCAGTACGAGATACTTGTGGGTCACACCGAGCGCGAGGAGTCGCAGGCTGTGAACGCCGAGGTTGACAGCGAGGACGGATTTTTTTATGTGATACGCGGTGTGGGTGACAAGATCGTCGTTACCGGAAAGTCGCCGTCCATGATATCGAAAGGACTGAATCATCTTTTGGAAAACTATGTTGACGAGAGCGGAAATCTTATCATTCCGCGCGGGATAAACATAAGAAGTGAGAATTTTGACCCGATGCCCGGCGACTACATTGCCGCAGGAGGCGAGGTAAAGATCGCAGAGACCCAGATGGGAGTTATCATTCCCTATCACGGCTGCCGCATAATACAGGGCGGCGGAACCGATGGACAGTATCTTTATGTGATACTCAACGACGGCGCGAAAAGCGGAGCGCGCAGCGTGCTGAACAAGATAAGCCTTGAAACGATGCGGATCGTGGACAGAAAGGTCGACCTTGAGGTGGATCACGGCAACGACCTTTGTGTGAATCCCAAGACCGGGGAGCTGATAATCGTTCACAACGCACCCAACCGCACCCATATTTCGGTGTTTGACGCAGAAACGCTTGAGTTCAAGCGCAAGGTGTACCTGAACTGCGATATCTTTGCCATGAGTTACGATGAGGACCTTGACTGCTATTGGGTGGGACTCAGTGGTGGCGACAATTTTGCAAAGCTCGACTCGGACTTCAAGATCGTAAGGAGATTTTCCGGTGCGGGAAAGGGCTATACCACTCAGGGCATGGACTGCGATTCGCAGTATCTGTATTTTGTCATGTACAATAAGTGCTGCATCGTGGTCTACGACAAAAAAGGCAGTTATATCGGCGAGTATGAGTTGCCTGTCAACAACTGTGAGCCGGAGAATATCAGTCATGTCGGAGACGAGTTCTATATAGTCTATAACAATTCAAGCTGGACCGGAGGCGTCATCTACAAAGCGGTGCTTTCAAACTGAAAAAATGATATCCGCCGCCCGGAGCATGCGACTGCGCGCCGCACTCCGGGCGGCATTATCTGTTTTTTGCGGTCAGAGAGCAAACGGGACTTCTGCGCCGCAGGCTTCTGGGCGGGCTTGCAAAGCGTGGGTTACTACAAATTGTAACATTTTTCACCATTGCCGCACGGCGCTTGACAGATGTGAAATGTTCGTGTATAATAATTAAAAAATATGATCCCTGAGTGATGTACGAGGCGGGATTCGGTGAAATGTCAATTGATGTTCATCCGGATTTCACACAGCTGTATCATAATTCAGGTGCATTGGGATAAGACCCGGAAATTCTGCCTTGATCGGTGAGGGGAGGCGTTCGCATGGCTCATATTTGCAAAGAAGCCACAGTGGGAAGAAAAATATTCTTTCTGCTGCTTGTTTCGTTGCTTCTGCTGACAGTTGTCGCGGCGCCGCTTGACATTGCCGCGCTTGCCGGACACGAGTGCAGATGTACCTGCGGCGGCTTTGGCTTTCACTGCATCTGCGGCAATTACTGCCCGGTGTGTAATTATATCATCTGCGCCGCAGAGCTGATAAAGGCTCTGTCGCTCTGCGCCGCCATGCTGTGTATGACGCCGGCAATACATATGGCGATATCACAGGCTTTGGCTGCGGAGTCGGGTCCCGAAGCGGTATATTCACTTGTAAGCCTTAAGGTCAAGCTCTCCGATTGAAAAGGGTGCGCCGGGCATCCCGGCGGGTTTTCATAAGCTTTCCGCGCTGACGCGGAGGACAATTCATTTTTGCATTGAAAATCGGAAAGGGCTTTATTGATAATGATCCAGATAAAAGGAGTTACAAAGCAGTTCAAAAACGAAACAGCGATCGACTACCGCGACATGACCTTTGAGACCGGAAAGTCATATATGCTTCTCGGTGCGTCCGGCTGCGGCAAGTCAACGCTTCTAAATATGATAGCAGGTATCCTTTCGGTCGACAGCGGCGTTATAACCATTGACGGCGAGGATATGAGCCGGAAGACTCAGAGAGAGAAGGATCGCTTCCGTATTGAAAAGATAGGTTATATTTTTCAGGACTTCAAGCTCATCACCGATATGACGGTGATGGACAACATAAACATTCTGCGTCTTGAGGGGGTCGACACCTCCCGTGCGCCCGAGCTGCTCAAGAAGCTCGGCATATACGAGCAGCGCGGCAAAAAGGTGAAGCATCTTTCGGGCGGGCAGAAGCAGCGAGTCGCCATTGTCCGCGCGCTTGTCAAGCTGCCGGATATAATTCTGGCGGACGAGCCTACCGGAAACCTCAACTTTGCCATCGGAGAGGCTGTCATGCGTGAGCTGACCGAGATCTCCCGCGGCAAGACCCTTATCGCCGTTACCCATGACGAAAGACTTGCAAAGTATTTTGACGTTGTGGTTGACATGAACGAAATGACCGGCGGCAGACGCGACCTTGCGTCCGGCGAGACCGGAGCGAAGGAGGGCGACTGATCATGTTCCGGTTTGCGATTAAAAACATGGCAATAAAGAAGGTACAGGTCATTCTTGTTGTACTTTCAATTGTAATTTCCGCCGGCGTGGGCGTGCTTGCCTTCAACACCGCAGAGCAGGTAAGCGACGGAATAACCGGCACAGCCGCGTATTATTCCGCAATAGTGGGTCCCGCCGGAAGCAAGACTCAGCTGGCTATGAACACCATGTATTTCACCGATTCACCGCTCGGAACGATACCGTATTCGGTGGTCTCTGATCTGCAGAAGGACAGCCGCGTGACCGAGGTCGTCCCGTTTGCGATGGCGGACAGCTATAACGGTCATTCCGTGGTCGGCTCGACATCTGCGTTCCTTTCGGAAAAGGCGATAGCAGAGGGACGTATGTTTGACGACAGCGCAACGTTTGAAGTGGTTCTTGGCGCGGCGGTGGCGCGCGTCAACGGCGTAAAGGTAGGGGATGAGATCCACACCAGCCATTCGGTGGGCGACGAACACCACGAGGCGCTGACCGTTGTCGGCATACTTGAGGAAAGCCACACCGTGTACGATAATGTTGTGTTCACTCAGCTCAGAACCATCTGGGAGGTTCACGAGCACGAGGAGGATGAGGAGACCCACGACGCTGCCGAGGGAGAGGGAGAGGAGCACGTTCACGCCGGTGAGGAAACGGTGTGCGCAATTCTTGTCAGAACCAAAAATCCCGGCTATGCCATGCAGCTGGTCAACGAGTATGACGGCAAGGTCATAACCACTCAGGATCTTGACACCTACACCCTTCAGGCCATCGAGCCTATGGATACCGTCCGGGGCATTCTTGAGGAGACAAACAATACAAAATACATTGTGTTCGTGCTTTGCGCCATCATACTTGTGATGAACATAATGATAATCTCCATTATTACCCTGCTCAATATGTACCACTCCGCCAAGGAGATTTCGCTGATGCGGCTTATCGGTATCAGTATGAAGAAGATAAACCTGCTCTACATTATCCAGAACAGCCTTATCGGTCTTGTTTCGATAATGCTGGCATTTGGCGTTTCAAGGCTCTGCCTTGTGTTCATGAAGGACTATGTCGCCTCGATGGGAGTCGTTCTGAATGTTGCAAAGGTATATCCGCTTGAGATAGTCATTCTGCTCGGCGTATTCCTTATCAGCGTGCTTCCTACCGTGGTATGTACCTTTATGATGTCCGGCAAGGACGGAATTTCCGAATAATTGCCGTGTAATATCCTGTTTTCCCGGCGCTGATTTCTTAGAAAGGTTTAATACTTATGAAAAGATCTGTTGTGCGTTTTCTTGCGCTTGCACTTGCTCTGCTCACACTTGCGCTTCCGCTCACCCTCGCCTCCTGCGACAGCGATGACGGCGGCGAGCCGACAAAGCTCAGCTTCAAGTCAGCGGCAAGCTATTCATTCCTTAAGACACTGAACGGCAAAAAGGTGACGATAAACGGCTATCTTGCCACAAGCTCTCCTGCCGACGGTTCGTTCATATTCCTTATGAATCTTCCTTTCCAGTCCTGCCCCTTCTGTAAGCCGAACACCTCTCAGCTCTCCAACACAATGGAGGTGTACCCCAAGAAAAATCAGAAGTTCGACTACACAACGCAGGCGGTGAAGGTCGTGGGGACTCTTATGGTCGCACCGAGCGAGAACAAGCCGTTTACCGACCAGTACGGATATGAGTTCAACTTCAAGATAGTTGACGCAGAGTATTCGGTGCTGAGGGACGATGAGATATCCTCCGAGCTTGCACTGTGGCAGAAGATAACCTCCACCGATATAATCAACGAGGTCAATAATATGTACGAGTACGTCAATTTCTGCTGTGCGTGGCCGACATACTTTATTGACAGCTATACCGACGGCAGCGGAAATGTCCAGCCCGGCTATTACCTTTATGCCTCAGATGCCGAATATATGCTTACAACTGACGGTGCGCAGTATAACTACGGCTACAAGGACGGATATTTTGACGATATCATCAAGAGGATACGTGCGGTAGACGAGACGGCGTTTGAGGATCTTGTAAAGAATGTTGAAAACGCCAAGGCGCTTGCCGAGCGTGCGTTGAAGGAGCTTTTTAACGGCGAGTATACAAGTCAGCGGATATACGTTGAAAAATTCGGCGTTGAGGATGACGTGTACACTCTCAATAAGGGAACGGAGCTGCAGGCGGCTATGGATGAGCTTTATCTTGAGTATTCCAACTGGCTTGGCAGCTGGGAGCTGTAAAAACAAATATGGGGCTGTAAAAAAACTCGATGTTTTTTACAGCCCCCGTAAAATGTCGGTCGGGAATCCGGCATTTTACGGCGATCTTGGTCGGTCTTGCCCCTGATCTTGTCTGAATTCGGGTGAATGCTGTGGCAAAATGTAAAGAATTCAGAAGGAATATTTTAACACCCCTCGCGTTTGTGGCGCTCCGGGGGAGAACTGTCGACACGCAAAGTGTTTTTTAGATTTCCAGAAAAAAATTGATTTTAGGGGTTGACAAATGCATTCTTTTGCTGTATAATATCTGCGTTGCCCGAATACGGGCGGCATGCGAGAGTGGCGGAACTGGCAGACGCGCACGTTTGAGGGGCGTGTGGTACACACCATACGGGTTCAAGTCCCGTTTCTCGCACCACCGGCAGTGCCGGCTTCCAATTTCGGGGGTCGTCACTGCTGATTTTTTTCTTATCACACGACGGACAAATCAGTTGCACACTCGCACCAAAAGATCCAAGTCTTAGGGCTTGGATCTTTTTTGTGCGAAAAAAACACTTGCGTCGCATAAATTTTATCCTGACGATTTTATTCTGAGTTCTGTCCGAGATACATCACATGTGAATTAATTTTCAATTTTGCCTTCCGCTTGTTGCGTTTGTAGGTCGTGTGCGGTATAATATACATATAAAACAAAAAAATCAGGAGGTCCTACGATGAACAACTTCAGATATTCCATTCCCACCGTCATTTATTTCGGCAGAGATCAGCTTTGCCATCTTGCAGAGCTTAGGCAGAGCGGTAGCCGCGTTCTGCTGGTTTACGGCGGAGGGAGCATCAAGCGCAGCGGGCTTTACGATGCCGCTATGAAAATTCTTTCCGATGCCGGGCTGAGCGTTACCGAGCTTTCGGGCGTTGAGCCGAATCCCCGCATCGAATCGGTGCGCCGCGGCGTGGCGCTGTGCCGGGAAAACAAGATCGAGATGGTGCTTGCCATCGGAGGAGGCTCTGCCATTGACTGTGCCAAGATCGTGGCTGCGGGCGCTTGCTACGACGGGGACGCATGGGATCTGGTGCTGGACGGCAGAAAGATCAAAGCAGCGCTGCCCGTGTATACTGTGCTGACGCTTTCGGCTACCGGCAGTGAAATGGACAAATTTGCAGTCATCAGCGATATGTCCAAAAACGAAAAATGGGGTACCGGCAGCGACCATGTGAAGCCGGTAATGTCAATACTTGACCCCACATATACCTTTACCGTTTCGCAAAAGCAGACCGCAGCGGGAACTGCCGATATGATGAGTCACACCTTTGAAAACTATTTTACCAACGTTGCCGGTGCTGCCCTTCAGGGGTATATGTGTGAGGCTGTGCTCAAGACCTGCATAAAATACGGTCCCATCGCCCTCGACGAGCCGGATAATTACGAGGCGCGCGCAAACCTCATGTGGGCGGGCAGTCTGGCGATCAACGGACTTCTGAGCGGAGGAGCGGAGGTCGCCTGGTGCGTACATCCGATGGAGCATGAGCTTTCCGCTTTCTATGATATCACCCACGGAGAGGGGTTGGCTATCCTTACTCCCGCATGGATGCGCTTCGTTCTCAGAAAAGACCCACGGAAGACAGCAAGCCTTGCCGCTTACGGACGTAATGTATGGGGTCTTGAAGGTAAAGACTCCGAAGTTGCGGAGGCGGCAGTCGACAGGACTGCGGAGTTCTTCTTTACCACTATGCGAATGCCCTCCAATCTTCGCGCGGTAGGAATTACGGATAAGACCCATTTTGCCGAAATGGCGGCAAAGGCTGAGGCGGGAAGCCGCGGCAGCTTTGTTCCGCTGACTAAGGAGGACATAATTTCAATTTACGAGGCTGCGTTCTGATTTGCGGTTGCGGAAATAGGATTTCTGCACTCAAACGTTACAGGATATAAATTCAACAAATTCAACAAGACCGGCGGGAAAGGCTTGCCGGATCACCGAAAGGGGCGTGTGTTCTTTATGGACAATACCGTTTACGGATATGTTGTTTACGGCGCGACGGTTGCGGGGTGCGCCGCGGCACTCTCGCTTGCCGCCCGAGGACAGCGTGTGCTGCTTATCGAGCCGGGCGGGGTCATAGGCTGCGACTATGTTTCCGCCTACCGTGGGGACGGGAGGGGATTTTTCTGCCGTCCCGGCACTGACGCAGGTAAGGATTTCAAAGACGAGCTGTGCCGCCGGGGCGCGCTGAACGAGCACGGCGAGCATCTTCCCGCCGTTGCTCCGGTGCTTTGCCGACGGCTTTGCGAAAGCGCAGTCGTGACGCTTTGCCGCGCACGGATAGCTGACGGCGACCTTGCGGCGCTGTCTGGAACGAGCGGAGGTGAACCGATCGGTTTTTCGGTTTTCACGACCGGCGGCTGGCTTACGCTTTCGGCGCTCCGCTTTATTGATATGCGTGCCGATGCGGACGTCTTGCGCGCGCACACTCTAAATGCGGTGCTGTCAATTCCGCCTGAGGACGGTGCGCCGCTGCCGGACGGCGTGATACGCGGGGCACTTCCCGGCGAGGGGTATGCGTCGTTCGCCGTGCCACAGCAGTTGTCTCTCAGAGAGGCGAAACGGTGGGTGTATGAGCATCGCTTTGCGGTGGCGTCGGACGGTAACGGTATTCTTATCGACTGCATTGCGGAGGCTTTTGATTTTGATTCGGAATGCAGAAACGCCGTTGAGGCGTTTGACTCCGGTGCGGCGCTTGCCGCAAGGCTGCTTGGCGGAGGTGATGGCAATGAGTAAATGCGAATACATACTTCGTGAGTTCCGGGACGGACATATTTCCGACACGCCTGTCGCCCCAGCGTTTGACGGTGAATATGATGTTATCGTCGCCGGGCTCGGAACGGCAGGAACTGCGGCGGCTATGCGTCTTGGAGGCTTCGGTTTGCGTGTGCTTGGAGTGGAATCGCTTGCGTCTCCGGGCGGTACGGTGACAAACACCGGCATCTGGAAATACTATTACGGCGCGCAGGGCGGGGTATACCGGAAGATAGATGAGAGATTCGGGGAATATTCCGCCGACGGAATGCTGCCGGATGCGCATAACCTTATCGGTATGCTGTCGGATGACGACCTCATCACCGCGTCGGGAGCTGACGTTCTCTACGGTTCGCTTGTCTGCGGAGTATATATGACAGGCAACAGGGTGCGCGGCGTCCGTCTGCTCACTCCCGACGGAGAGAGGTCATATTCGGCTGAATATGTGATAGACTGCACGGGGGACGGCTCGGTGGCTATGAGCGCCGGGTGCGAAATGAGGTGCGGCAGGGAAGAGGGCAAGCCGTTTATGCCCTACTGCAATGTGCGGCTCTATGTAAAAAAGACCGACGAGGGCGACCGCCTTGCTTACAAAAATTACGACAGCGGGTTTGTGGATCAGTACGATCCCTTTGAATACGGACGCTGCGCCGTTTCCTCCTGCACCTCTCCCGCGTATCTGCGCGAAAATTACGCCGAAGGCGAACGCATTCTCTCTGTACAGCCGCATCTTGGAATACGCGAGGGGCGCTCGGTGGTCGGGCGCGAAACCCTGCGCCTTGGCGATATCGCCGCGGGTAGGATAACCGACAAACCGCTTTTCTGGTCATACACACATCTTGACGACCACGCCGTTGAATCGGCGTTTTACGACGACGATTATGTCCGCTGGATCGCCGTATGCAACCTCTGGCGCACGGCGATCGAATTCCCGGTCCCGGCGGGGACCATGCTGCCGCGCGGCGTTGACGGACTTATCACCGCAGGCAGAATGATATCCGTCGACACGAGCATATCCAAGGGGTTTCGGATGATACGCGATGTTTACCGCTCGGGGGAGGCGGCGGGTCTTTTGGCGGCTCTTGCGGTAAAAGAAGGAGTAAGCCCTGAGAAGCTTCCGTACGAAAAGCTGAGGGATGAGCTTTGCGCGACAGGCTGCCTTGGAGACGGCGACTGCTTCAGATTTGCCGACAGGAAGGGCCACCGTCTTGGCAGGTATGAGTCGGTGGAGGCACTGCTTGAGGACTTTGCTTCTCCGTTTGCGGGATGGGCGGTGTTCTGCGCTTCACGTCTTGAGGAGCTTTCTCCCATACGCGCCGCGCTCGGTTCTCCGGATAAAAGGATACGCTTCAACGCGGCGCGCGCGCTGGGCGCTGCCGGGGACAGAAGCGACGCGCTGAACGCTGTTCTGCTTGAAATGCTTACCGACCGCGATGGGCTTAACGACGATTGCCTCCACGCGCATCCATATTCCGTATGCGCCGCCGCCATATGCGGTCTTTGCGAGGTTCGCGAGGCGATCCCCGTACTGCTCGATATAATAGCCTCTGACGAATGCGCCCGCGCTTGCGCCTTCACGCCGGATGAGTTCTGCCACGACCGCGGCGAGCTTTACGTTCAGTATTATACTCATGCCCGCCGCGCCCTGCGCCGTATTGCCGCAAAATATCCCGAAACGGCGGATGAGATCCAAAGCGCTATATCCCGAAGGGAAGCACAGCCCGACTTTTCTCTGCGCGTAAAGCTCTGGGCGTCCCCGCAGTATTTTGATATTGTGTCAAGAAGCGTAATATAATTTTTCCCCGCGCCGCCTGATAACTCCTTGGGCGGCGCGCTTTATAAAAAGACGATTTTCCACTGTGCATGAATTACCGCTTGTGCGGCAGAACCAAAATGATCAAGAGGAGAAAAAACGCAATGAAAATGCAAGTAAAAGTTATGTCCCTGATAACGGTCTGTGTTTTGCTTTCTGCGGCGCTTTTTGCCTTCGGATGCACAGGAACGACCGGAAAAAACGACGGCTCCGGCGTCACCGGAGAGGATAGTTTGCGGGATGTCGGACCGGCAAAGCCGCTTTCAAACTTCTCTGCCGCGCTTGACTCAAAGGGGCTTTGCCGGGGAATGTTTGAGAGCGAAATGCTTGATTTTGTTGATTCGCTCACCTATAACGGCAAAAGCCTGAAGGAATGCGGGCTTGCTCCTGAGGCGGCGTTTTTTGACGGCGAAAAGGTCTGCGGGATATCCGCATACGGAGGAAAGGGAGTAGGATATGGCTGCGTTATGGAGGAGAAGGAGGACGGCACATTTTCGGTATCAAACAGCTTTTCGGCTGAGTTGGAGCTTGAGGGTCTGCCGCTTCCCACCGGTGTAAGGTTCGGGCAGAGCGTTGACAGCGTGATATCGACCCTTATGGGCGGGGATTTCCGGATGTCCGCTCATTTTCTGCCCGACGTCAAAGACGGAACTCTTATGACGCTCACGAGCCGCGAGCAGACAAGTCTGACGCTTACCGACCTGCGGCGCACATCAGACCCGGCAGAGTACAGTGATCCGTTGATACTTGTGTACCGCGAGGATTATGAACGGGTGAGGAGCGACACTGTAACGGTCGAGGGCTACCGTGAAGTGCGGCTTTCCTTTTCAATGCCGACTGCTGATAGCCCCGAACCACTGCTTTGCGGTCTCGAATTAAAGACGGGTGAGAGCTGGAGAGAGCCGAAGCTGACGCTCAGAAGATTCACATGGGACGGCTGGGGTATCACCGCAAAGGCAGTGGATGGCGGGCTTGCCGGTAATATCATTGATGCGCTGAACGGGTTGAAGCCAACCGGGGAGAAGGCGAAAAAGATATCTGATTCGGCTCTTGAGAGCTTCAGCGCGGGAGATATACCAGTCGAGCGGGGAACGCTTTGGATAAGCGACTGCGGTGGGATATACCGGGTTGCTCCGGATATGTCACGTATATGCCGTGTGGATGACTATCTTGGCGGCGGTGAATACCTTGAAATTAGCGATTCGCTTAAAAAAATGCTTAACGAAGCATGGTACTATTATCCTTACGATTTTTATACCGGTGTGTTCAGCGGTGGAGAGTTTAGCATCAGTCATGTTTATGAGGCAGCATCGGCTGTGAAGGTTGAAGTGACAGACATAAGGCTGATAGGAGAAGACGGAAGGGTGACACTTAAGCTGACCGCCGTATGCGACACGGAAGTTTTTGTCAGTGCCATGAGCTATCAGAGCGATGATAATCTTGGAAGCACAGATAGTCGAATGCTGACGCTTAAGGCAGGTCGGGCAAATACCTTGACGCTTGATTTTTCCACCTGCGGCTGGCAGAGTTGCTGGCTCAGGATCAGCGCGGACAATACGGTAGTGGTAATAACCGTTAAAGAATGATCGTGGTCGGGCTGCGGAAGCGTCAAAAGCCCTCAACGGGCGCACTGTGCAAGCATATGCGGGGATTTTCCGATCTGCCGCCGGGGCTTATAAGGCGCGGACGGACGCCAGAAGAGCCATTATAACAAAAATGAAAAAATATGTATTTGTTAGGCGACAAAAAGAAATAAACCGCGTATTCTGCCGCCTTTGGTTGCCTCTTTTTATTGCCTGTCGGAATTTTTGTGCAATTTGTACATCCGAATATTTTCCGGAGCTGAAACAGGCGGTTTTTCGGGGATGATTTATCGCGGCAACGGTTGCGCAAGCAATCAATCCGACGAGGCGTAGTAACTGTAAATTACCCGGTGGCGAAAAATCACATAAACAACACAAAAACCTTGGTTTTTTCGCGATTTACGCGGTTTTTCAAACACACAAGCTTTCAAAAAAGTAATTTTAATTTACCATAGACGTATATGACTTCAAAAGGTGTAGAAAATGTGATGAAGCGGGGCAAAAGCGTTCATTTGACCGTCAAAAGCGGAGACGCAAACCAAACGCCCCTTGCACACCCTTCCCGAACAAGCCCGCGCGATAAACCTATTGACACTTTTTTGAGCTTATGATATTATAACACTACAAATTAAGGCAGATTTCATATGTCCAAGATGTCATGCGAAAGCAAACAAAACCGTATCTTTACGCGGCGGGCAGGTACCGCCGCGTAAAGATATCTGAGACATCCGGACGTTGTCTGAACTTATTCTTTTATTCTTTCTGGCGTTGCTTTGCCGTTTGCCGCCGTTTTCGGCGGTCAGGACGGTCTTGCGGCGACGGAAAGCGGCTTCCGGACTGCTTTTCCGCGTTGCGGTTCCGGAAAACTGCCCGTGCATTTCGGCAAAGACCTGTGTTTTTGCCGGCTTGCCTTATTTATCTGCTATCTGAATGTGTCACGGTTTGAGGCTTTTGCGGTCGCTGCGGTCTGTACCGTTCGGCTTTCCGCACTGCGCTGAAAAGCGCTTTGCGACACCCGGCGCGCGGCTTACGCTTATTTCCGCCGCCGCCGCAAAGGTCTTAATCCGTTGCCTGATATGCGGATATGCCGTTTTGCCCCTGTAGGGCGGCGGTATCGGGCAGAATAAAAACAAAACGCGGAACAAATTACCCGTGTTCGGCTCCCCCGGCACAGGAAAAACAATCAGGAGGGAAACCACAGAAGATGAAGATGAGAACGAAACTCAAAAAACTGATGGCACTTGTGCTGTCAATGCTGTTCGTTCTTGGCAGCCTGACTACTGCGGCGTTTGCCGCGGACGGTGCATCAAGCGGTGCTTCGGTAACCGATAAAACGCTTGACGACGTCAAGAGGCTGCTGAACGCCTCAAGTTATGACGAATACACCGAAAAACATTCGGATGAAACGTTGTATCCGCGTGCCGAAAGCGAAATAGTTATCAATGGTCTTGACTACGACAAGACCGAAACTGACGCTGCGGTCAGCAAGGAGACATACGACGGTGTTGAGTCGCTTTATACTCCCGACAGCGGTTCGGTAGTATATCGTTTCAATGTTCCCAAGACTGCAAAGTACGGTATCGCTATTGAGTATTATCCCGTCGAAGGAAAATCGACGTCGATCCAGCGTACCTTCCTTATTAATAATAAGGTACCTTTCTCCGAGGCATACTACATAACCTTCTCAAAGGTATGGTCTACGGTTTATGATGAGGCAACCATAAACGGTATGAGCATCGAGGATATCAAGAGCGGCGTTACCCGCCCCTTCAAGCTTGATATCGACAAAAACGAGCTGCGCGCAACGATGAAGCAGGATCCCGAATGGAGGACCTATGAGCTGCGCGACGTTGACGGCTTCTATACCGAGCCCTTCGAATTTATATTCAATGAGGGCGAGAACACCATTACCCTTGAAGCGGTCAACGAGCCTATGGCTATAAAGACCATCACCCTTTTCCCGGTTGATGATCTTCCTACTTATGAGGAATACCTCAAGCAGTACGAGGGTCAGCCCAAGGGTACGGATGTTGTAAAGCTGGAAGCTGAGATCCCCTACAGGACCTCCAGTTCCACGATATATCCTATCGAGGACCGCGCCTCTGCGGTAAGCAGCCCCTCCGATACCTCGCGCACTGTGCTTAACACCATCGGCGGTGACAAGTGGCAGACGCCCGGTCAGTGGGTAAGATATACCTTTACCGTGAACAGCAGCGGTATGTATTCGATAATCACCCGCTTTATGCAGAACATCAACGACGGTATGTATTCCTCCCGTATCCTTTCCGTTTACAGCGGTGAGGGACTCAAAGAGGGCGATCTCGGCTATTACAACGGCGTTCCCTTCAAGGAGGCAAATGAGCTGAGATTCAATTACAGCACCGATTGGCAGACCGAGGCTCTGCGCTTCGGCAATTACGGCGTCAATGCAAAGGGCAAGGAAGAAATGCTCTACACCGACATCGAGATGTACTTTGCCGCCGGTATTGAATACACCATCGAGCTTGAGGTCTCTCTCGGCACTATGGGCGACATTGTCCGTCAGGTCAACACTTCGCTCGCCATTATCAACGACTCATACCTCTCTATAATGAAGCTGACCGGAGCCGATCCTGACGCCAACCGTGACTACAACTTCCTTGACGTCATGCCCGAAACCGTGGCTCATATCATTCTTGAATCCCGCAACCTTTACAGCGTGGCATCCGAGCTGACGTCGCTCGCCGGCATCAAGAGCTCCAATGTTGCAACGCTTGAGCGCGCCGCGTGGCTGCTTGCCCGTATGGGAAGCGACCCGGAGGATGAGATAGCAAGAAACCTTACCGAGCTGAAGAGCCGTATCGGTTCGCTCGGTACATGGCTCAACGACGCAAAGACCCAGCCGCTGAAGCTGGACGTCATCTACATCCAGAGCGTTGACGCCGAAAGACCGGTTGCAAAGGCAAACTTCTTCCAGTCATTCGCCCACGAGTTCTCGAGCTTCATTCAGAGCTTCCTGCGTAACTACAACCGCATGGGTGCTACCGAGGTCACCTCCGAAGGCTCGGTCGAGGTCTGGCTTGCAAAGGGTCGTGACCAGTCTCAGGTCATCCGTAACCTTATCAACAACGACTTCACTCCCGTTACCGGAATTTCCGTAGACCTTAAGCTGGTCGCCGGAGGCACGCTGCTTCCTTCAATTCTGGCAGGCATGGGACCTGATGTTTACATCGGTCTGGGCGATGACAGCGTTATCAACTACGCTATCCGCGGAGCGCTTGAGGACATAAGCACCTACAAGGGCTTCGAGGAGGTCACTAACACCACACCCGGCGACCCGAATCAGCAGTTCACCGAGGCGGCAATGTTCGTTCTTGAGCTTGCCGACGCCGACGGCGTGAACCACTGCTACGGTCTGCCCGAGGAGCAGAACTTCCCGATGATGTTCCTGCGCACCGACATTCTTGCCGAGCTTGACATTGAGATCCCCAAGACCTGGGAAGATGTTCTTTCCGCCGTTATCAAGCTGCAGCAGAACAACATGACCATTGCTATGAGCAATGACTACAAGATCTTCCTTTACCAGATGGGCGGCACGCTCTTTGCCGATGAAGGTATGAGGATCAATCTTGACTCCAACCTGGCTCTTGACTCCTTTGAGCAGATGTGCAACCTGTTCAAGATGTACTCCTTCCCCTATAAATACGACTTCGCAAACCGCTTCCGTACCGGTGAGATGCCGATAGGTATCGCATCCTACAACGGCACCTACAACCAGCTGATCGTATTTGCGACCGAGCTTCGCGGTAAGTGGCAGTTCCTGCCCCTGCCCGGCTTCGAGCGTGAAGACGGCACTATCAACAACGTTTCGGTTTCCTCTGTAAACGCGATCGTTATGATAAGCAGCTGCGACAAGAAAGAGGATGCATGGGAATTCATGAAGTGGCATGTCGGCGCACAGTGCCAGATAGACTATTCAAACGAAATGGTTGCTATCATGGGCGACTCTGCGAAATACGCCACCGCGAACGTTCAGGCGCTTGAATCAATGCCCTGGACACGTGAGGAGTTTGAAAACCTCAACGCTCAGTTCACAAACCTCGCTTCCATTCCCAACTATCCCGGAGCATACATTATCGGTCGTTACACCAAGTTTGCTTTCCTTGCGGTCTACAACGATAATGCCGACGCCGTAACCGAGCTGCTCAGCTACATTACGACGATCAACAAGGAAATTACCCGTAAGAGATCGGAGTTCGGACTTCCCACTCTTGAGGTAGGTCAGACGCTTGCATCGCTGCGTCGCGATCAGATATACGAGGCGCTTGATGCTCTCGGTTCTTCCGCTTCCGCTTACACTGCGCAGATCGACGCGCTGAAGAAGGCGATGGAGGATATCCCCACCTACTCTACCTACTGCGAGGATGAGTACATCGACGCACTCCGTGCCGCCGGTGAAGCTCTCGGCGCTGCTGATGCAAACCTCTTCGGCGATATCGCCAAGAAGGTTTCTGAATGTGCCAACGCGCTGAAGTCTTATCAGTCCTCCTACCCCGCCACTTCCGGAACGACGATATATTAAGACCGTCGCGCAAAACAAATTCTAAGTAAGGAGAAAACAGCACATGTCACTGCAAAAAGCGCAGGCTGCAAAGGAAGCGCCGAAAAAGGCTGTCGCCAGAAAAGATATGAGCCGTGCGGCGTGGACATGGAAGGAAATGAAGCGCAACTGGGCGGCTTACGTCATGGTTGCCCCCTTCATGATAGTCTTCACTCTGTTCACCGTTGTACCGGTTCTGCTTTCGATAGTTGTCAGTTTTACCGACTTCAACATTCTGCAGATGCCCAACTTCGTATTCTTCGATAACTATATCCGCCTTTTCCTTGATGACGATATCTTCCTTATCGCCTGCAAGAACACATTTATATTCGCTGTGATCGTCGGACCGGCGTCATACCTTATGTCGCTGTTCGTCGCGTGGTTCATCAACGAGCTGCCGCCCAAGATCCGTGCGGTGGTAACACTGGTATTCTACGCTCCCTCGATCTCCGGTCAGGTCTATCTTATCTGGGGTACACTGTTCTCCGGAGACTCATACGGCTGGGCGAACGCCGTTCTGCTTGACCTTGGCATTACTACCGAAGCAATTCAGTTCTTTGAGGACAAAAAATATGTAATGCCGCTTTGTATCGTGGTCGCCCTCTGGACATCCCTTGGTACATCGTTCCTGTCCTTCATAGCCGGTCTTCAGGGCGTTGACCACTCGCTCTACGAGGCAGCGGCGGTCGACGGCGTCCGCAACAGATGGCAGGAGCTTTGGTATGTAACCCTTCCGTCCATGAAGCCGCAGCTGATGTTCGGTGCTATCATGTCGATAACCCAGTCCTTCGGCTTTGGCGGCGTTGTTGACGCACTTTGCGGCAACCCATCGGTTGACTATTGTGCGTGGACCATCGTGCATCACCTTAACGACTACGGCGGCGCCCGTTTTGAAACGGGATATTCGTCAGCCATAGCCGTGGTGCTCTTCCTTATAATGATAGGAGCCAACATGTTGGTCAAGAAAATGATTTCAAAGGTGGGACAGTAAGATGGCAAAACTGAGAACAAGAAAACATAAAGTCGTTCTTAACCGTTCGGTCGGAGGCGACTTCGGCATCACCGTGATGCTCACGCTGCTCGGTATCTTCATGTTCCTCCCGATGTATTACGTCGTTATACAGTCCTTCAAGCCTCTTGATGAGCTGTGGATGTTCCCGCCGAGATTTTACGTTATCAGACCGACGTTTTCAAACTACAAGGATCTGTTCACACTGATGAACGACTCCTGGGTCCCCTTCTCCCGCTACATATTCAACACGGTATTCGTGTCTGTTGCCGGTACGCTCGGAAACCTGTTCTTTGCATCCCTTGCAGCATACGCCATGGCAAAGATCAAATTCCCCGGCGGCAAGATGATGTTCAAGTCGGTAAGGACCTCGCTGATGTTCCACAAAACAGTTACTGCTGTTGCGAACTTCCTGACGATGAGTATCCTCGGTATGATTGATACCTACTGGGCAAAGATAGTTCCCGCATGGGGAGCTACACTGGGACTCTACCTCATGAAGCAGTTCATGGATACCCACGTCAACGACTCGGTGCTTGAATCGGCGCGTCTTGACGGCGCGGGCGAGTTCCGCTCCTTCTGGCTGATCGCAATGCCTATGGTCAAGCCCGCATGGCTGACGCTTATAGTTTACTGCTTCCAGGATCTGTGGAACGCCGGTGCATCGGTCTATATCCACTCCGAACAGCTCAAGTCCTTTAACTACGCTATCGGTCAGATAACCGCCGGCGGTATCAAGCGTGCAGGCGCCAGCGCCGCGGCAACGGTAGTTATGATGCTTGTACCTATCATGGTATTCATTATTACACAGTCGAACATCATTGAAACGATGGGTTCGAGCGGTATGAAAGACTAAGGAGGCAGTCAATGAATAAAAAGAGACGATACATATCGGCTGCGGCTCTCCTTGTCGCACTGATAACACTGTTTGCGGTTCCCGCGGGAGCGGTCAAGTCATATCAGACCTACACCTACTCCTCCTCCGGATTTCCGCTTTACTCACCGGATGCATACACTCCGGTGATGACGGTCGACTCCGCCTATATAGGACTTGATTCCAAAAAGACGCTGGACGACCCGCGCGATCTGTTCGTCGATGATGAGGATAACATCTACATCGCCGATGCAGCAAACAACCGCATAGTTGTATGCGACAGATACTATAAGCTGAAGTTCATTATTTCGGACTTCACCAACGAGCAGGGTGTTCCCGATAAGTTCACCAACCCCTCGGGCGTGTATGTGACCAAGGATCGCATATTTGTGTGCGATACAGATGCCAACCGTATAGTCACGTTTGACCGCGACGGTAATTTCCTTGCGATAATCCCCGAGCCTGAGGACGAGATCCTTGAAGACGATTCCGTCTACAAGCCGGTGGCTCTTGCCGTTGACGATTACAACCGTCTGTACGTTGTATCCTCCACCACCTATCAGGGTATCATCGTAATGTCTGATACCGGTGATTTCATAAGCATCATCGGTGCTCAGAAGGTTTCGATCTCCGCCTGGGATAAGGTGTGGAGAAAGATAATGTCCGACGCCGCGCGCGCGCAGACCGAGTCTTATATTCCTACCGAATATAATAATATCGCGATACGCGACAAGCTGATCTATGTCACGACCTCCTCGCTTGATGCGAAGGCTCAGCAGAACGCGATAAAGAACAAGTCCAAAAGCGGTGACTACGCGCCGGTAAAGCTGCTCAATAACTCGGGTACCGAGGTTATGAAGCGTAACGGTTTTTATCCGCCTTCCGGTGAAGTTCAGGTCGGTACCTCAAGCACTGACGGTTCGACCACCGGTCCTTCAAAGATAGTCGACGTTGCCGTCGGACCTGAGAAGACATGGACGATAATCGACGAAAAGCGAAGCAGAGTATTTACCTACGACTTCAACGGTAATCTGCTGTTTGCATTCGGCGACACGGGTAACCAGCTCGGTAATATGCAAAAGATCGCCGCTGTTGTCTACAAGAGCGACGGAACAATGCTGGTGCTTGACAAAACACAGAAGAACTTTACAGTCTTCCAGCGCACAGAGTACGGCGATATTCTGATAAACGCTCTGAAAAACCAGAACGAGCGTCAGTTTGACCGTGCCATCGACGACTGGACCGAGATACTCAAGAGAAACTCCAACTTTGACACCGCTTACATCGGTATAGGTCAGGCTTACTCACGTAACGGTGACTACGAAAACGCTCTCAAGTATTTTGAGGCAGCATACGACAAGGACAACTGGTCGGACGCCTACAAGGAGATCCGTAAGGCATGGATCGCCAAGTACGTTCTGCTTGTTCCCGTAATCGCAGGCGTTATCATCGCAGCGGTCGTACTCTTCTTCAGATACGCCGGAAAGCTGAATAAGCGCGTTTCCACAGCAGGAGGCAAGAGAACCTTCTGGGAGGAGCTTATATTTGGCTTCCACCTCATCTTCCACCCCTTTGACGGTTTCTGGGACCTCAAGCACGAAAAACGCGGTTCGCTGCGTGCGTCGCTTGTGTACGTCCTGCTGACCGTGCTTACCTTCTTCTATCAGGAGATCGGCTCGGGCTATCTTGTCAACCCGCGCGGAAGCTACACCACGATAGTGTCACAGGCGATAAGCGTTATCGTGCCCCTTATGCTCTGGGTCACGGCAAACTGGTGTCTTACAACACTGTTCGACGGCGAGGGCAGCTTCAAGGATATATTCATCGCCTGCTCTTACTCTCTGCTACCGCTGATACTTCTTGTGATTCCCGCCACTATCTATTCCAACTTTGCAACCGTTGCCGAGCTTGACATCGTCAGCTTCATCGGAACGATCGCGTTTATCTGGACGGGAATGCTCATCTTCTGCGGAATGATGGTCACTCACGATTATTCGCTGGGTAAAAACTTCATTACCTCTCTGGGCACCATAGTTGGTATGGCGTTCATCATGTTCATAGGTATTCTCTTTACCACGCTGCTCGGAAAGATAATCAGCTTTGTTTCCAATATCATCATCGAGATCAACTACCGTCTATAACAAACAGGAGGAGATTAAGATTAATATGAAAAGAATTTTAGCGGCACTCTTGACTGTTGTGTTACTGCTCGGTACGCTGACGATAGGTATATCCGCAAAAAAGATTACCCCCGTCTACGAAATCGACGAACAGACCAAGAAGGAAACCGATGAGATAGATTACGAGGCAACACTTGCACAATATCTCACAACTAAATTCGAATCCGCTGAGGAAAAGCTCGCGGAGATGGATCTTATGTATGAAAAGAACGGATACCAGCTTTGGGTAGACACCTTTACCGGTGAGGTTGCCACAAAGAACACGGCGTCCGGACAGATCCTGTTCTCCAACCCCTACGATGTTGCGACATCGGGTTCAGATTCCGTCAAAAAGCAGCTGCTTTCTCAGATCGTTGTCAAGTACAAGGACAATGATACCGAAAAGTTCATGTACAGCTTTGAGGAGGCTGCCTCCCGCGGACAGATCAAGTTCAAAAACATCAAAAACGGTATCCGCGTCGAATACACGATCGGACGTGAAGAAAACCGTATGCTGGTTCCCAAGCGCATACTCAAGGAAAGATTTGAGGAAAACATCCTTGACGTTTACGCTGCGGAAATAAACGCCGAGTCCCGCGAGCTTGCGGAAAAGGGCGTTATCAATGAAAACCTCTGCTACGAACGGGACGGTAAGTACTACTCCAAGGAAACCGGAATGGAGCTTGCCGAGCCGATACTGGTCAGAGAAGTAAACTGGCGCGACTATTACCATGAGTCGATGTACACCAAGATCATCACCGAATCCGGTAACAGCAGCTGGTTCATGTTCAACAAGCTCAGAGCGCACTATGACCGCTATGACATCAACGAGGCTGAGACCGAGACGCTGAAAAACGAAATGATACTGCTCTATCCGATCTGCAAGGAGCACGCCATTTACGTTTTCACTCCCGACGCCACCCTCACTGAGACAATGCAGATAGAAACTCTTATCAAGACCTATGTTCCTCAGTACACCTACGAGGAGCTTGATAAGGACCATGCGGACGCCGAATATGACAGCGAAGGCGACAAGGCTCCGGCTCTGTTCAAGCTCGCGCTTGAGTACACGCTTGACGAATGGGGCATGTCCGTAAGAGTTCCGGTAAACGGTCTGCGTTTCACCGAGTCACTTTATCAGCTGACCTACATCAGCGTTCTCCCCTTCATGGGCGCAGGCGCAAACTACTACCTTGACGACAAGACCGATACCTTTACAGGCTACAACTTCTTCCCCGACGGTTCGGGAACACTGTTCCGTCACGAGGAGCTGGTAAACAAAGGCTCAACTATCGTCAGCGGTAAGGTTTACGGTCAGGACTATGCTTACCACGAGATAACGGGCGGTCACACCGAGGTCATCAGATATCCCGTTTTCGGTATCGTGTCCAACTACCACGAGACACGCACAGACAAGCAGCTTGTCAGCGAGGCGGAATATGACGCAGACGGAAAAGTTGTCACTCCCGCCGTATACGAGGATGTGGAATCCGTTTACAAAGAGGATCGCGGATTTGTGGCTATAATCGAGGAAGGCGACTCTCTTGCCACTCTCTCGACCAACCACACAAGCGGCGTCCACAAGTACAACTATGTTGAAATGCAGTTCTATCCCAGACCGCGTGACAACATGAACCTTGCAAACATCATCTCAGTCGGTTCAAACGCACAGTGGACGGTCGTTTCCTCCCGTAAATACGTCGGAAACTACAAGATCCGTTACATCATGCTGACCGACGAGAAGATCGCCGAGGAAAAGGGAATCACCGACTATTATGCTCCCACCTGGATGGGTATGGCTCAGGCTTACCGCGATTATCTTGTATCCAAGGGCGACCTGACAAAGCTCACCGAGGCGGATGTAAACGAGGATATCCCGCTTTACCTGCAGACATTCGGAACTATTGAGACCGTTGAGAAGATCCTTTCAGTTCCGGTCAATGTAATGACCCCGCTTACCACTTTCGAGGATATAAAGACTATATACGACGATCTTGCGGAAAGCGGGATCACAAACATCAAATTCAGACTTACCGGTTTTGCAAACGGCGGTATGTACAGCCAGGTGCCGTACAATCTTAAGTGGGAAAAATCGGTCGGCGGCAAAGACGGATACGAGGAGCTTGTCAAGTACGCCAACGAAAAAGGCTTCGGCATCTTCCCGGACTTCGACTTTGTATACGCAAGCGGTGAAACCGATACGCTGTTTGACGGACTGTCTCTCAAGAAGCACGCCGTCAGAACCATAAACGACCAGTACACCTCAAAGAGATATTACAGCGCCACAATGCAGACTTATGTAGGTCGCTACGAGCTTGCAATATCTCCCGCGTATTTCACTCATTTCTACAACAAGCTCTCAGAGAACCTGCTCAAGTATTATCCGGAAGGCTGCAAGAGCGGTATTTCGGTCGCAACTCTCGGAACGGACCTCAACTCCAACTTCGATGAGGATGAGCCTTACCACCGCGCAGACTCCGAGGAGTTCACGGTAGATCTGTTCAAGACCATGTCCGAGGACTTCGATGAAGTCATGACAGACGGAGCAAACGCGTACACCTGGAAGTACATTGACTACATTATGAATGTACCGCTGGATTCCAGCCGTTTCAACAAATCCAGCAATGCAGTGCCCTTCATCGGTGTTGTGCTTCACAGCTATGTGCAGATGTCCGGTTCGCCTATCAATATGGACGGTAACATCGGTTACAGCTTCCTGAAGGCGATCGAAAACGGAGCAAGCATCAACTTCACGCTCTGCTATCAGAACTATGAAAAGCTGAAGGAAGACAGAAACCTCAGCCAGTACTACTCGGTGCGTTATGACATTCTCAAGGACGACATCGTAAAGTATTACACCAAGCTCAACGAGCTGACACGTGACCTGCAGCTCCTTCAGATCGTCGGTCACGAATTCCTGATCGGTGAACGTGTTCCCGATGCAGATGAGATCGAAGCCGATCTCAAGGCTCTTGAGGAAGCCGCGCAGGCTGAAAAAGAGGCTGCGGAAGCCAAGCTTGCCGAGGAGCTTCGCAAGAAAGCACTCTCCGGACGTATTGATTCCGTAACTACCGCACAGAACGCGCTTACAACCATCAGCAACAGCTACTACGGGACGGGTGCGGTGATCGATCCCACCACCGGACGTACAGACCGCGGACTTTTCGACCAGCTTGATACTATCAAGCAGTATGTCGCCGACTACAAGCAGGCAACTGCCGATATCGAGACATATGAGGCTCTGGTCGAAACCACTACAAACGACGCGGTGGAAACCGCCAAGGTGCTTGCCGAAAAGACTGCACTGCGCACTGCTGCAAAAGCGGCGCTTGATTCTTCCGAAAATGCAGCTCACGCCAAGCTCGTTGCAACAATGAACTCTGCTCAGACCAGCTATGATGCGGCTGAGGCGACACTTGTGACCCGCAAGACCGCTCTCGACGAGGCTCTTGCCACTGCTGACGCCGAGGCTCTCAGCCTGAAGGCAGCCTTTGAGACCGCATACGCTGCAATGACAGCCGCCAAGGAAGCAAGAGACGCTATCGACAAGAACGCCAATCCCGATGCTTACGCAGCAGCTAACCAGAAGTATACTGACGCGGCTACCGCCAGCAACGACGCTTATACCGCGCTCAAGAACAAGGACACCAAGATCGCATCTGTGGTTTACAGCTACGCAACCCAGAAGACAACTGTTGACACCAGACTTGCAGCTCTCAATAATGCCAAGGCAGCGGTAGAAGCAAGTGCCGGCAAGGCTCAGTATGACGCTGACAACGCCGTATTCCTCGCCGCCGACGCCGAGTACAACGACGCCAAGCAGGCTGATGACGCGGCGAAGAAGGCAAAGACCGACGCTGCCACGGCTTACCGCAACGCCACCACTGCTCAGAGCACTGCAAAGCGCAAAGCAAGCGGTCAGGTAACGACCATCAACAGTATCATCAAGAAGATCGAGAACCAGAGACGTTCCGCTCTCACCGCAGCCGACAACGCGGCATATGCGGCAGAGGTTCTCCTTCCCGATGCACAGTATTCCGCCGGGTTCAAGGCAGACGTTCAGTATGCCAAGGACGAGTCCGCAAAGCTGGCTGCAGAAGCAGATAAGCTGTTCCTGCTTGCACGTGATATCGTTGCCCAGTGCTATGATATCGCCTCCGAGATCGTTGAGAAGATCCCCGAGCTGCCGGCGATCTCAACCGATCCCACAACTTCGGATACCACTCCCGATACTTCCGACGAAGAGGATGACGGCGAGTACAAGTACACCAAGTATACCGATGACGGCGGCAACATCGTCAAGGTTACATACGAGAATGGAACATTCTTCATTCTTAACTACAACTTCTTTGATGTGACCGTAGTGCTTGACGGCACCACCTACACGATCGCCCGCAACGGCGGCGTAAAGGTAACGCCCGACGGTAACAGCGTTTACTTCACTGCAAATGATTGAAAGAGAGGTGCTTTAAGTGACAAACGATATTCAACTTAAAAATACTGTTAGCACCAAGGGCGCCGGCGCCAAGCAGCCGAAGAAACGCCGCATTGCCTCTCTTGACAGGCGCAAGGCGCGGTCGGGCTGGCTGTTTGTCCTGCCCTTCGTGATCGGCTTTGTACTGATCTATCTGCCCGTAATTTTCGACTCTATCAAGTACAGCTTCCAGCGCATCAGCGTACAGGCAGGTGGCGGACTTGTTACAGAGTTCGTAGGCTGGCAGAACTATGAAGAGGCACTTATCAACGACCCCAAGTTCGCGCAGACCCTGCTTGTTGGTATTCAGGAGCTTCTGTTCGATATTCCCGCGATCATCATTTTCTCGCTCTTCATGGCGGTACTTCTGAACCAGAAGATGGCGGGACGTGCGGTATTCCGTGCGATATTCTTCATACCCGTTATCCTTTCAACCGGTCTTATGGAGTCAATAAACGCGCAGAATATCATGGCTGAATACGGAGAGGAGACAGACAGTATCAGCAACTCCGGACAGAGCACCACGGCTGAGCTGGTTTCGGCAATAGACATTGAGTATCTGTTCTCAAATATGAAGGTCGGTACCGAAATAGTCGATTATGTTGTATCTGCAATCAACAACATCTACGATATCGTAAACCGTTCCGGCGTTCAGATGCTTATATTCCTTGCCGGACTTCAGTCCATTTCCCCTGCAATTTATGAGTCCTGCCAGATAGACGGTGCCTCAAGCTGGGAGACCTTCTGGAAGATAACTTTCCCGATGATAAGCCCGATGATACTTGTCAACGCTGTTTATACGATCATAGACTCGTTCACGACCGACTCCAACACGGTTATGAAGTTCATTGCAGCAAAGTACACACAAACAAACGGTAACGTTATCAGCTCCGCAATGTCGTGGATATACTTCCTCATTGTTATGCTGATAGTAGGAGTTGTCGCCGCGATATTCTCCGGTGTCGTCTTCTACCAGAAGAAAGACTGAGAGGAGGTAAGTACAAATGAATAACGTACAGGAATCTCCGCGTATCAAAAAGGAATCCAAGAACAAGATAAAAGTAGAGTTTGAAAGAACTCCGCTTAAGGACAGACTTAAGGCAAAATTCATCAACGGTGCTTTCGTCGGAAAGGTCGTATGGTATATTTTCCGTCTTGTCCTTCTTATCGGTATTTCCTACATCGTGCTTTACCCCTTCTTCTCAATGATTTCCGGTTCGGTCATGGCGCCTGAGGATTTTGTCGACGTAAGAGTAAGGCTTATACCCATGCACTTCACGCTTGACACTTACCGGGCGATACTTGCCAACGATTATTGGGAAGCATTCGGAAACACACTGTTGCTTTCAGCTTCTACGGCACTTATCCAGACATTTATATGTACCCTCATCGGTTACGGATTTGCAAAATTCAAATTCAGAGGCTCAAAGTACGTGTTCCTCGCCGTCATGCTGACGATGATAGTTCCGCACCCGACCCTTCAGCTTTCGCTCTTCATGAAGTTCCGCTTCTTTGACGTGCTGGGCATTACCCATCTGCTTTCCGGTCACGCTACTGTAGGCAACATTGAATGGCTGAACAACATTCTTTCGATGATCAACATCTTCCCGGAGACCTCCAAGAACGCCTTCATCAAGAGTATCATTGAAAGCGGTGCTATGAACCTCAATAACTCCTTCTGGCCGCTTATCATCATGTCTCTGACAGGTCTCGGCTTCAAGAACGGACTTTACATCTTCATGATGCGTCAGTTCTTCCGCGGCGTGCCTGATGAGCTTGAAGAATCAGCCTACATCGACGGTTCGGGCGTTTTCCGCACTTTCCTTCAGATCATTCTCCCGCTGTCTATTCCGATGATGATCACAGTTTTCCTGTTTGCATTCTCATGGCAGTGGACCGACGATTTCTATACCAATCTGTTCTTTACGAACACAAAGATCAGGCTTATGCCGGATATGGTTGAAATTCCGAGGGTGCTTGAGACGAACTACGCCGGACAGAACTTGTATTACTCCGCGATACGCAACACCTGCGGTCTTGTGATAATCTTCCCGCTTGTTATCATGTACCTGTTCTGCCAGCGCTTCCTGGTACAGGGCATCGAGCGTTCGGGACTCACCGCGGACTGATACCGCAAAAACAAATATTTCACCTGCGGCATTTATACCG